>Ga0066798_10000103_pt1 | contig 45868 bp, 46 predicted proteins | sample PersoiDNA2013203_FD_70961 | JGI IMG/M metagenome (GOLD analysis project Ga0066798, IMG submission 70961) | Permafrost soil microbial communities from the Arctic, to analyse light accelerated degradation of dissolved organic matter (DOM) -... | ecosystem: Environmental > Terrestrial > Soil >... | reverse complement strand
ATCGATGCACAGGCCGATGCGTGGTTCCGCGAAGCGCAGGCGCTGGACGATCACGACCTTTGGGAAGAAGACCGCGACTACAAGACGATCGTCCAGCTGACGCGCCAGGCGGCCGACCGCCGGCACTGGAAAGCCATGCTCAATCTCGCCACCTTATACCTTGAAAAGCGCGATCCGCCAAGTGGGGAGATGGAAGCATCGGCACTGGTGGAGCAGGCAATGCGGTTCGGTGTCCCGGCCGCTTACGACCGCATGGGAACCTATTATATGAATAGTGTCGGCGTGCCGGGCGACGCGACGAAGGCCTTCACATTCTGGCAAAAAGCAGCCGAGATGGGCAACCCCCAGGCCATGGCCTACCTCGGTGGCAAGATGGCGGCAACCTGGGATAACCCGAGCGAGAGATTCTGGGCAAACATCCCGGTTGCGAGGAAGATGCTGGAGTGCTCGCTGGCTCAGGGATACGGACCTGCAGCATATAGTTTGTACTACATACAGGCATGGCCGCGTGCAGCCGACGGAAAGATCATCGGACCGCGCACACACGAGACGAGAGCGTTAGCGCTAAAGACCTTACATATAGGCGTTAAGTTTGGCTGTTCGAAATGCGCCCGGGATCTATGGGCCGAATTTGATCATCCTGACGATTTGGCCGACATGCTGGTTCCGCATCTCGACAAGGCACGCTCCGAACGGTATGGCATACTCAACGATGCTCTCGACAGCAACCCCCTGCTCCGCTTCCCCAACCTGGACAAAGTAATCCCATTACCGCCCGCCCCTCTGCCGCCATGGAACGGCGACAAGACGATCCTTATCGATGCGGCAAAAGGCACGACGTCCCCGACACCAGACACCCAGCCGAGTGCTGCCGTGCAAAATTGAGGCCGGGTAGACCTCGACGCGAGCTGATCTGCACGCAACCGCCTTTGACTGGTAGCCCAGCGACAGCGCCTCGGCTTTCATCGCCGGTGAAACCCTCAAGCCATCCGCCTGCACGCAAGGCACGGGTTACGCTATAATTCGATAATCGTTGAAATATAAAATCGAACCATGAAAGACAAGACCGTCTTGACCGCGCTCGCCGCCCTGGCCCAGGAAAGCCGCCTGGCCGTGTTCCGCTTATTGGTGCAAGCCGGGCCGCAAGGCCTGGCGGCCAGCAGGATCGCCGAGGCGCTGGAGATTGCACCGTCGTCGTTGTCGTTCCACCTGAAGGAACTGACCCATGCGGGGCTGCTGACGGCGCGCCAGGAGGGCCGCTTCATCTACTACTGCGCCGATATCGGCACGATGAACGGGGTGATCGCGTTCCTGACGGAGAACTGCTGCGGCGGCGTTCCCTGCGACGTCGCGTGTGCGCCCATGTGCAAGCCGCAAACGCCATGACGGCGCTGCTGATCTTCGCCGCCACCCTCCTCCTCGTCATCTGGCAGCCGCGCGGCCTGGGAATCGGCTGGAGCGCGGCGGCCGGTGCGGCCGTGGCGCTGGCGTGCGGCGTCATCACCGTGGCCGATATTCCCGTCGTCTGGCACATCGTTTGGAATGCCACCGGGGCCTTTGTCGCCATCATCGTCATCAGCCTGCTGCTGGACCGCGCCGGCTTCTTCGAATGGGCCGCATTGCACGTGGCGCGCTGGGGTGGCGGCAGCGGGCCGCGCCTGTTCGTGCTGCTGGTGCTGCTGGGCGCGGCCGTGGCGGCGCTGTTCGCCAATGACGGCGCGGCGTTGATCCTGACCCCCATTGTCATCGCCATGCTGCGCGCGCTGCGTTTCGAGGCCCGCGCCACGCTGGCCTTCGTGATGGCGGCCGGCTTCATCGCCGATACGGCCAGCCTGCCCCTGGTGGTGTCGAACCTCGTCAATATCGTGTCGGCCGATTACTTCGATATCGGCTTTGCCCGCTATGCCGCCGTCATGGTGCCCGTGAACGCCGTGTCGGTGGCCGCCAGCCTGGGCGTGCTGTGGCTGCTCTTCCGCGCCGATATCCCGGCCCGCTACGACGTGGCGCAGTTGCGCCTGCCGACGGCGGCGATCCACGACCGCGCTACCTTTATGACGGGATGGTGGGTGCTGGCCGGCCTGCTGGTGGGCTTCTTCTGGGGCGACGCATTGGGCGTGCCGATCAGCGCCATCGCCGCCGCCGGCGCCCTGCTGCTGCTGGCCGTGGCCGCACGCGGGCACCGCATCGCCACGCGCGAGGTGCTGCGCGGCGCGCCTTGGCAGGTCGTCGTCTTCTCGCTGGGGATGTACCTGGTGGTGTACGGCCTGCGCAATGCCGGCCTGACGGAACACCTCACCGCCCTGCTGGAGCGCTGCGCCGCCCATGGCGTGTGGGGTGCCGCGCTGGGCACGGGACTGGCGACGGCGCTGCTGTCGTCCGTCATGAACAATATGCCCACCGTGCTGGTGGGCGCGCTGTCGATCGACGCCACCGCCACTGCCGGCGCCGTGCGCGAGGCAATGGTGTTCGCCAATGTGATCGGCAGCGACCTGGGGCCGAAGATCACGCCCATCGGCAGCCTGGCCACCTTGCTGTGGCTGCACGTCCTCGACAACCGTGGCATCCACATCGCGTGGGGCTACTATTTCCGCGTCGGCCTGGTACTCACCTTGCCCGTGCTGCTGCTGTCCCTGTCCGCCCTCGCCTGGCGCCTGTCCTGAAAGGAGACCACCATGACCGTCACCATCTACCATAACCCCGCCTGCGGCACGTCGCGCAACACGCTGGCCCTGATCCGCAACGCGGGCATCGAGCCCGTCGTCGTCGAGTACCTCGAAACGCCGCCAAGCCGTGCCACCCTCGCCGCACTGATCGCCGGCGCCGGTCTGACCGTGCGCGAAGCGATCCGCCAGAAAGGCACCCCGTATGAGGAGCTGGGCCTGGACGATCCGGCCGTGGACGACGCCGCACTGCTCGACGCCATGCTGGCCAACCCCATCCTGATCAACCGTCCCTTCGTCGCGACGGACCTCGGCGTTCGGCTGTGTCGCCCGTCCGAACTGGTGCTGGACATCCTGCCGGCGCCGCAACAGGGCCCGTTCACGAAAGAGGACGGCGAGGCCGTCATCGACGCCAATGGCCAGCGGGTGCAACGTGGATAAGAGCCTGCCCAACCTGCGCCAGGAGCAGTTCGACATCCCGACCGTCGAGAAGCTGGCCCCAGTGGGCGAGCTGGATCATCCTCCCCGCATCCTGCTGCTGTATGGATCGCTGCGCGAGCGCTCGTTCAGCCGGTTCCTGACGGAGGAAGCGGCGCGCATCCTGGAGCGCTTCGGCGCCGACGTGAAGATCTTCGACCCAACCGAACTGCCGATGGTGGGCAGCGTGGCCGACGACCATCCGAAAGTAATCGAGCTGCGCGCCCTGTGCCTGTGGTCCGAAGGCCAGGTGTGGTGCAGCCCGGAGCGGCACGGCGCCGTCACGGCCGTGATGAAGAACCAGATCGACTGGATTCCGCTGGAACAGGGCGCCGTGCGCCCCAGCCAGGGTCGCACCCTGGCCGTGATGCAGGTTTGCGGCGGCTCGCAGTCCTTCAACGTCGTCAATACCCTGCGCCTGCTGGGCCGGTGGATGCGCATGGTGACGATCCCGAACCAGTCCTCGGTGCCGATGGCGTACAAGGAGTTCGACGATGCCGGCCGCATGCGTCCCTCGGCCTACTACGACCGCGTCGTCGACGTGATGGAGGAGCTGTTCAAGTTCACCTTGCTGCTGCGCGGGCGCACGGACTACCTGACGGACCGCTATAGCGAGCGCAGCGAACGGGCCATGAAGGCGATCGACCGGCAGATCGCCAAGTTGTAGATCAGCGGTTGACGACGATCACGCGCCCGTTCAGGGGCTGCACGGGCCGCGCGTTCATCCGGTACAGCTTGCGAAACGCCGCCAGCTGGCTGGACGACACTTCCACCGGCTGCTTCAGGATATGCCAGCGCACGCCTTCGCTGCAGGGCGGCGTCGTCAACGAGCCCATATAGCCGTAGTAGCCGCGCTGTTCCGGCAGCAGGGCTGCGGCGTCGAACTCGGTACCGGCCGTGCGCTTCTCGCCCGCCGTTGCCGGCAAGCTGGCGAACACCGGGGCCAGGGCAGCATTGTCGCGGCCCCGCTTGAACAGCACGGCCACGACGGCCAGCTCGCCCGCATCGTTCTTGTGCACCAGGTGGGCCACCAGCGGATAGCGCTTGCCATTGACGGCTTCCTCGCTGGGCGTGTGGAAGTGGAACTGCACCAGGCGGTAGTTCAAGCCCGCCACGTCGATGCCGCCACCGTCGGCCAGGTCGACCTGCACGGTATGGCCGTTGTTGACGATGTCGGCCGCGCTGGCACGATAGCCGAAGCCGATCGGCGCCGGCGTGCCTGGCCTAGTCGCGCGGATATCGACCGGCGACTGCGCCTTGCCCTGCCGGCAGGCGGAAAAATCCGACGCCAGTTCGCCCCAATGCGCGGCGCCCGCCTTGCCCTGGTATTCCCAGCGGGCTCCCGACCCTGCTGCCTGCACGCTTGCCGCCGCGGCCAGCGCCGCCAAAGCCGCTGCCGCTACGGTCAGATTGATTTTCGCTTTCATGTGCACCCTGTTCAATGTGGATAAATGCCTGCCCTGTCGGTACGCCGTCCCGGCGCGCGCCGGCCGTCCATCGCCGCGCAGGCAGTGGAAAAGGGCTGGTGGGACGGGTGTCGTACCGGGGGTGGCCGGCACATGGGGCGATACCGGGAAGTGGCGATGGCCACCGTCATCTCGGTGCCGTGCCTTGTTCCGTGTCGGAGGGAGGGACGTCAGCGGATGGCGCGGCGCCGGCGGGCAGGCGCCGGCCGGACCGCGTTGGCATACGAGCAAATCGTATACTTGGATTGTATACAATTCCTCGGGATCGGCAAGGAGGATAGGCCCGCGCGGCGAAAATACGACAGCGGGCCCGGTTCAGGGTCGCCGGAGGGTTCCGGCGACTGTCTGTCAGCGGCTGACCAGCTGCTGGCGGTTGGCCGGGTAGCGCGCGCCCTGCACGGTGATGCCCGCCAGCGCCGTGTCGATGTCGGCCAGTTCGGCCGGGGTCAAGGCGATGTCGGCGGCGGCCACGTTTTCTTCCAGGCGGTGGACCTTCGTGGTGCCGGGAATCGGCACGATCCATGGGCGCTGGGCCAGCAGCCAGGCCAGCGCCACCTGGGCCGGCGTGGCCTGGCGCTGGGCTGCGATGCGGGCCAGCAGTTCCACCAGCACGCCGTTGGCTTCACGGGCCTCGGGTGCGAAGCGCGGCACCGTGTTGCGGAAGTCGTCCTTGGCGAAGGTGGTGTTCGCGCCGATGGCACCGGTCAGGAAGCCCCGGCCCAGCGGTGCGAACGGCACGAAGCCGATGCCCAGTTCTTCCAGCAGGGGCAGGATGTCCTGCTCCGGTTCGCGCCACCACAGCGAGTATTCGCTTTGCAGGGCGGCCAGCGGCTGCACCGCGTGGGCGCGGCGGATCGCGTCGACACCTGCTTCGGACATGCCGAAGTGCGCCACCTTGCCTTCGTCGATCAGCTGCTTGACGGTGCCGGCCACCTCCTCCACCGGCACGGCCGGATCGACGCGGTGCTGGTAGAACAGGTCGAGGCGTTCGACGCGCAGGCGCTTCAGCGACGCCTCGGCCACGGCGCGGATATTCTCCGGCCGGCTGTCCAGGCCCGCATTCACGTCGGCGTTGCGAAAGCCGAACTTGGTGGCGATGACGACCTGGCCCCGATAGGGTTGCAAGGCTTCGCCCACCACTTCCTCGTTGATGCCGGCGGCGTAGACCTCGGCCGTGTCGAAGAAGGTGACGCCCCGTTCGACGGCGGCGCGAATCAGTTCGATGGCATCGTGCCGGTCGGCGGCCGGGCCGTAGCCGTAGCTCAGGCCCATGCAACCGAGGCCCAGTGCGGACACTTCAAGGCCGCTGTTGCCCAATACGCGTTTCTGCATGAAGTTTCTCCCGTGAGTGGTTCGGATGAAGGCAGTGTAGGCAGAAACCATGCTGCCGATAAGCTGCTAAGATCGGGATGTTCTTATGAAATGGACTCATGAATGCGTCGAGACTTCAATGATCTGCTGGCTTTCGTGACGGTCGCGCGCGAAGGCAGCTTTACCCGGGCCGCAGGGGTGCTGGGCGTTTCCCAGTCGGCGCTGAGCCACACGATACGGGGCCTGGAAGCGCGCCTCGGCATCCGCCTGCTGACCCGCACCACCCGCAGCGTGGCAACGACGGAGGCCGGCGAGCGGCTGATGACGACGGTGGCGCCGCGCATGGACGACATCGAGGCGGAGATGGCGGCGCTGTCCGAGTTTCGCGACCGCCCGGCCGGCACCATCCGCATCACGACGGCCGAACATGCGGCCAACTGCATCCTGTGGCCGAAGCTGCGCCCCTTCATCGCCCAGTACCCGGACATCAAGGTCGAAGTCAATATCGACTACGGCCTGACCGATATCGTCGCCGAACGCTACGACATGGGCGTGCGCCTGGGCGACCAGGTGGCCAAGGACATGATCGCCGTGCGCATCAGCCCGGACATCACGATGGCCGTCGTCGCTTCCCCCAGCTATTTCGCTAGCAGGCCCATACCGAAGACACCGCACGAACTGGTGCTGCACAACTGCGTCAACCTGCGCATGGCCACCAGCGGCGCCATCTACGCGTGGGAATTCGAGCGGGACGGCAAGGCCCTCAACGTCCGCACGGAAGGCCAGCTGACGTTCAACAGCACGACCCCGCGACTGCGCGCCGCGCTGGACGGCCTGGGCCTCGCCATCGTCCCGGGCGACATGGCCCGTAACGACATCGCCGCCGGCCGACTGGTCCAAGTGCTGGCCGACTGGATGCCCACCTTCCCCGGCTACCACGTCTATTACCCCAGCCGGCGGCAATCGTCGCCCGCGTTTTCGCTGCTCGTCGCCGCGTTGCGGCACGAGGAGGCCCGCTGATGTTGCTGTTGAACCGGTCGGCCCGCCGCAGCGGTCTGACACCGGTTTTGGAGCAACTGTTTCTAAACAACCGGTGTCTGACACCGAACTGGCGGCGTGCTCAGTCGGGATGTGGCGTGCTGGCGGCGATGACGTGGCTAATGCCCTGGAGGAGGTAGTTGTCCTTGACCCGCACGTAGTGCTCGGCCGAGTAGCGCAGCCAGGCGATTTCGTCGGCTGTCAGCGCGCGCACGCGCCGCACGGGGCGGCCCACGTACAGGTAGCCGCTTTCCAGCGTCTTCCCGGGCGGGACCAGGCTGCCGGCGCCGATCATCACGCGGGGCTGGACGATGACGTCGTCCATCACGATCGAGCCCATGCCGACCAGGCACTCGTCGCCGATGGCGCAGCCGTGCAGCAGCACGGAGTGGCCGATGGTGACGTAGTCGCCGATCAGCAGCGGGGAACCCAGCGGCTTCTGCTCGTTCTTGTGCGACACGTGGCCCATGGCGAAGTCCTGCACGTTCGAGCAGCGGCCGATGCGGATGTGGTTGACGTCGCCGCGCAGCACGGCGTTGCACCACACCGAGCTGTCGTCGCCGATGCGCACGTCGCCGATCACTTGGGCCGTGTCCTGCAGGTAGACCCGCTCGCCCACGGTGGGCGAGGTGTCCAGGTAGTTCGAAATGGGCATGGCGCTCCTTGTGTAATCAGCCGGCCAGGAAGGTGGCCAGCCGGGCCAGGTCGATATTGCCGCCGCTGATGATGATGCCGACGCGCTGGCCGCGCAGCTGCTCCTTCATGTCGCGCACGGCGGCGAAGCCCAGGCAGCCGGTCGGCTCCACGACGAGCTTCATCCGTTCGGCGAAGAAGCGCATGGCCTGCACCAGGGCGTCGTCCGTCACGGTCAGGATATCGTCGACATCGCGCTGGATGATGGGGAAGGTGTACTGGCCCAGGTGCTGGGTCTGGGCGCCGTCGGCGATGGTCTGCGGCGTGTCGATGTGGACGATGGCGCCGGAACGGAACGACTGCTGGCCGTCGTTGCCCGCCGCCGGTTCCACGCCGTACAGCTTGCAGCCGGGGGACAGCGCGCGGGCCGACAGGGCCGAGCCGGACAGCAGCCCGCCCCCGCCCAGGCAGACAAACAGCGCGTCCAGCGGCCCCGTTTCCTCGAACAGCTCGCGCGCGGCCGTGCCCTGCCCCGCCAGCACGTCCGGATGGTCGTACGGCGGAATCAGGGTCAGCCCGTGCTGCTCGGCCAGGTCGCGGCCGATCTGCTCGCGGTCTTCCTTGTAGCGGTCGTAGATGACGACCTTGCCGCCGTAGCCGCGCGTGGCGGCCACCTTCGCGGCCGGTGCGTCGTGCGGCATGACGATAGTGGCCGGAATATCCAGCAACCGGGCCGACAGCGCGATGGCCTGGGCGTGGTTGCCCGACGAGAAGGCGACAACGCCGGCGCGCCGCTGTTCCGGCGTGAACCTGGACAGCGCGTTGTAGGCGCCGCGGAACTTGAACGCGCCCATGCGCTGCAGGTTCTCGCACTTGAAGAACAGCTGCGCGCCCGTTTCGGCATCGGCCGTGCGCGACGCCAGCACGGGCGTGCGGTGCGCAACCCCGGCGAGGCGGCCGGCGGCCTGGACGACGTCTTCATAGGTGGGGAGTTGGAGCATGCTCATCGGTTAGGTCCTTGTCGAATGGGATTGGACTGCTGATTTAGACAGTTTATCCAACTTTGCACATAACGTCAAAGCCCCGGCTTGATATCGTTGTAGGCGGTGGCCCGCGAAATGCCCAGGTGGGCGGCGGCGATCTCCATGGCGCGGCGCACTTCCAGGAAGCCTTCGGCCTGCAGTTCCCGCATCAGCGCGCGGCGGTCGTCCGCCTTCAGCAGTTGCGGCGACGCGGCCCGTCCCGTGGTGAACTGGTCGATGCGCCGGCGGATGGTTTCCGCATTGGCCGGATCGAGCGACTCGCGCACGGCGCCGGCGTCGGTGGCATTGAAACGGGCCAGCGCATTCTGCAGGGGCCGGAACAGGCTCAGGTCCACGTTCATGCACAGGGCCGCGATGTACTGTCCGTCGGCGTCCTTGATGCCGATCGACGTGCTCTTGGCGGGCCGGCCGTCGGCGAAATGGTTGGCGTAGTTGGCCACCACCTGCGGGTAGCTGGCGTCGGCGATGCGGGCCCGCCCCAGCTCCGTGGCGGGATCGGCGGCGGCGCGGCCGGACAGGTTGTTATGGATCGCCAGCACCGAGTGCTCGGGGTCGCGCAGGTCGTGCACCACCACTTCGCAGAATGGGGCGAAGGTCTGCGCCAGGCCGTCGGCAATCTGGCGCACCTGTTCGATCAGCAGCGCGTGCTGGGGATTGTCGTCGGATTTGGGCATATTGGACATTTTATCCAGTTTCAGCCGATGCGGGCCGATTTGCCTGTGCCGGCACCGGCCGTGGAAGGTGCTATGATCCCGTTCCCTGGTCGATAAATTTTCCCATGCGTCGTTGGATCGTCATCCTGCTGCTGCTGATCTACCCTTTCCAGCTCGCGCTGGCACTGGGCGACCGCTGCTGCCTGGCGACCCCTGGCGGCGTGACGCACCACGGCGTCGACACGGCCAAACCCGTCTTCACGGCGGGAGATAACGCGAGCGCGGCCGATCCCCATTGTTCGGCGTGCGTGTTCGGCCAGATCCTCAGCATTCCCCAGGGCTTCACGGTGATCCCGCCGCTGTACCAGCCAGGCATCGCGCCGACGCTGCCCGTCCCGCCCCTGCAATCGCTGCCAGCTGGCCGCCCCGAACGGCCCCAATGGATGCCTGACGCCGCATAAGGTGCGCCGGTTCGCCGGCGCCCGGTCCGTCTTTCACCATCAGGAGCACCCATGAACACGCACACCGGACGAGTATTCGTCACGGCCGTGGTGTCGGCATTCGTCCTTGCCCGCGCTGTCGCGGCAGGGCCGGTCAGTGCCGCCCCGGCCCCCTTGCAAGCCGTCGAACTGCCCGCCGCCATCGCGCTGGCACTCGACCATCACCCCGGCCTGCGCGCCGCCGCCGAGGACGTCGCCGCCACCGAAGCGGACGTCATCCAGGCCGGCCGCCGGCCCAATCCCGAACTGGCGTGGCTGCGCGAAGGCCACCGTGCCGGCAGCCGCACCACGACATTGCAGGTCAACCAGCCCATCGAATTGGGCGGCAAGCGCGCCGCCCGCATCGCCGTTGCCGAAGGCGCGCTGGCCGTGGCCGGCGGCGCGCAGCAGGAACGGCGCCAGTCCCTGCGCGCCGACGTCATCGCCGCCTATTACGCGGCGCTGGGCGCCCGCGAACGACTGCAACAGGCCCAAGCCACGTTCGAGCTGGCCGGCAAGGGCCTGGCCGCCGTGGACCGGCGCGTCGCCGCCGGCAAGGTCTCGCCCATCGACGCCGGCAAGGCCCGGCTGGCGCAGGCCGACGCCCGGCTGGACGAGGCGCGCGCGCAGGCCGACCTGGCCATCGCACTGGCCAGCCTGCAGACCCTGACGGGGCACGCCGTCGAGCCGAAGGGCGGCACGGCGCCGCTGCCCGATCCCGGCCCCTTGCCGGCCTTGCAGGCGGCCGCCGCGGACGGCCCGGCCGTGCGCCACGCGCGCCGGCAGCTGGCCCTGCGCCAGGCGCAGGTAGCGCTGGAGCGGGCCAACCGCCTGCCCGACGTGACCTTGACGGTGGGCAGCCAGCGCGACGAGCAGCTGGGCGGCCGCCAGGCCGTGGTGGGGCTGGCCGTGCCCTTGCCCCTGTTCGACCGCAACAGCGGCAACGTCGCGGCGGCCCGGGCCCGCACCCGCCAGGCCGAAGCGTCCCTGCAGGCGTCCGAACTGGCCGCGCAGGGCGAAGCGACGGCGGCCTGGCTGCGCTACCGGCAAGCGCGCGACGAAGCGCTGGTCCTGGAACGCGACGTCGTGACCGAAGCGCGCGCCGTCTACGAGTCGACCTTGCGCGGCTTCGACTTCGGCAAGTTCGGCTACCTGGACGTGCTGGACGCCCAACGCACATGGTTCGGCGCCCGTGCGCGCCACCTGCAGGCGACCCAGGATGCCTGGCAAGCCCACGCGGCGCTGCTGCGCCTGACCCCACACGAAGAGACCCGACCATGAATCCGCCGAACAAACAATGGCGCATCGTCGCCCTGCTGTGCCTCATCGCCGCCGCGCTGGCCGCGTTGATCCTGTGGCGCCAGCCCGGCGCCCCCGCCACCCCGGAAGAGCACGCCGGACACGCCGACTCGCACGGGCACGACGACCGGCATGAGGAAAAGCAAGCCGCCGCCGTGCCCGACGACGATATCGCCATGACGACCGCCCAGGTGCGTGCCAACGGGATCGGCCTGGAGCAGGCCGGACCGGCCCGCATCCAGGAGCTGCTGCACCTGCCGGCCCAGGTCAATGTCGATGCCGAACGCACGGTGGCGGTGGCGGCGCCCGGCGCGGGCATGGTGCAATCGGTGGCCGTGACGCCCGGCAGCACGGTCGCCAGGGGTCAGGCCCTGCTCGTCCTGCACAGCCCCGAGGTGGCGCAGTGGCGCGCCGAACTGGCCACGGCGCGCCAGCGCCGGCAACAGGCCCAGGCCGTGTTCCAGCGCGAACGCCAGTTGTGGGAGGAGCGCATCTCGGCGCGCCAGGATATGGAAGCGGCGCAGGCCGCGCTGGCCGAAGCGCAGATCGCCGTGCAGGCCGCCGAGGGCCGTTTGAGCGCCCTTGGCATCGGCGGCGCTGCGTTGACGGGTGCCGTCACGGTGCGTGCGCCGATCGCCGGCGTCGTCATCGAACGCGCGGTGGCCGCCGGCAGCACGGTCGATCCCGATAAACCGCTGCTGACGGTGGCCGATCTGTCCCACGTCTGGATCGAGGCGGCCCTGCCGACGGAGAACCTGTCCCAGGTCACGGTCGGGATGCCGGCCACGATCAGTGCCGCCGCGCTGGAAAAGCCGCTGGCCGGCACGGTGTCCTTCGTCGGCCCCGTGCTCGGCGAGACGACGCGGATGGCGACCGTGCGCGTCACCCTGGCCAATCCCGGCCTGCGGCTGCGCCCCGGCATGCTGGCAACCCTGGACCTGATGGGCCAGCACGCCGATGCAGCCGTGACGGTGGCCAGCGACGCCGTGCAGACCATCCATGAACGCAGTGTCGTGTTTGTCCGCACACCGGGCGGTTTCGAGGCCCGCACCGTCGTGCCGGGCCGCTCGGACGGCAAACGCACGGAAATCCTGCGCGGGCTGGCCGCCGGCACGCAGTATGCGGCCGGGGCCAGCTACCTGCTGAAGGCCGACCTGGGCAAGGGCGAGGCAGAGCATGAGCACTGAGATGAGCACTGAGATGAGCCCCGACAAGGATAGTCAAGGGAAAACGGCCGGTTCGCCGTTCCAGGCCCTGATCGAGCTGTCCATCGCGCGCCGCTGGCTGGTGCTGTTCGTCGCCGCCTGCCTGGCCGCGCTGGGCATCTACAGCTACCGGCACCTGCCCATCGATGCCGTACCGGACATCACCAACGTCCAGGTCCAGATCAACACGGCCGCGCCAGGGTATTCGCCGCTGGAAGTGGAACAGCGCATCACCTTCCCGCTGGAGACCGTGATGAGCGGCCTGCCCGGGCTGGAACAAACCCGTTCGCTGTCGAAGTACGGACTGTCGCAGGTGACCATCGTCTTCAAGGACGGCACCGACATCTACTTTGCCCGCCAGCTGGTGGGCGAGCGGCTGCAACTGGCGCGGGAAAGGCTGCCGGCGCAGCTGTCGCCCGCGCTGGGGCCGACGGCCACGGGCCTGGGCGAAATCCTGTACTGGACCGTCGAAGCCAGCCCCACGGCGCGCAAGGCCGACGGCACGCCCTACACGCCGACCGACCTGCGCGAGATCCAGGACTGGATCGTCGCGCCCCAGCTGCGCGGCGTGGCCGGCGTCACGGACGTCAATACCATCGGCGGCTACCTGAAGGAATACCAGGTGGCGCCGGACCTGGCCCGGCTGGCGGCCCATGGCCTGGGCCTGGCGGACCTGGTCAATGCGCTGGAGCGCAACAACGGCAACGCGGGCGCCGGCTACATCGAGCGGGGCGGCGAGCAGTTCGTCGTGCGCACGCCCGGCCAGCTGCGCACCCTGGACGAGATCCGCAATATCGTGCTGGACGTCGTGCAGGGCGCGCCGATCCGCGTGCGCGACGTGGCGGACGTGGCGCCGGGGCGCGAGCTGCGCACGGGCGCGGCCACGGAGAACGGCCGCGAAGTAGTGCTGGGCGCCGTGTTCATGCTGATCGGCGAGAACAGCCGCGCCGTGGCCGAAGCGGCCAACGCACGGCTGCGCGACGTGAACCGCTCCTTGCCGGCGGGCGTGCGCGCCCTGCCCGTCTACGATCGCGCGGTGCTCGTCAACAAGGCCATCGCCACGGTGCGCAACAACCTGCTGGAAGGGGCGCTGCTGGTGGTGGCCGTGCTGTTCGTCTTCCTCGGCAACCTGCGTGCGGCGCTGATCACGGCCCTCGTCATCCCGCTGTCGATGCTGATGGTGTTTACGGGGATGGTGCAGGCCGGCGTCAGCGCCAACCTGATGAGCCTGGGCGCGCTGGACTTCGGCATCATCGTCGACGGCGCCGTCGTCATCGTCGAGAACTGCATCCGCCGGCTGGCCCACGCGCAAGGGGCGGCCGGCCGGGCGCTAACGCGGCGGGAGCGTTTCGCCGAAGTGGCGCTGGCCGCCGCCGAGGCACGGCGCCCACTGCTGTTCGGCCAGCTGATCATCATGACGGTCTACCTGCCGATCCTGGCGCTGACGGGCATCGAGGGCAAGATGTTCCACCCGATGGCCGTGACGGTGGTGATGGCCCTGGTGGCGGCGATGCTGCTGTCGGTAACGTTCGTGCCGGCGGCGGTGGCCCTGTTCGTCACGGGGCCCGTGGCGGAACGGGAGAACCGGCTGATGGACGGTGCGCGCCGGCGCTACCTGCCGCTGTTGGACTGGACCTTGCGCAACCGCCCCGTGGCGCTGGCGGCGGCGCTGCTGGCCGTGCTGCTGGCGGCCCTGCTGGCCACGCGCCTGGGCACCGAGTTCGCCCCGAACCTGGAGGAAGGCGACCTGGCCGTGCTGACGGTGCGCATTCCCGGCACCAGCCTGCAGCAGTCCGTGCGCATGCAGCAGCAGCTGGAAAGCACGCTGGTGCGGGAGTTTCCCGAGATCGAGCGGATGTTCGCCCGCATCGGCACGTCGGAGGTGGCGACCGACCCGATGCCGCCGAACGTGGCGGACAGCTACATCATGCTGCGCCCGGAGAGCCAGTGGCCCAGGCCGCGCCGCACGCATGCGGAACTGGTGGCGGCCATCAGCGCGGCGGCCAACCGCATCCCCGGCAATGCCTACGAGTTCTCGCAGCCCATCCAGCTGCGCTTCAACGAACTCATTTCCGGCGTGCGCAGCGACGTCGCCGTCAAGGTGTTCGGCGACGACGCCGAGGCCATGGCCGCCACCGCCCGCACCGTGGCCCAGCGCCTGGGCCGGATCGGCGGCGCCGTCGAAGTGAAGGTGGAGCAGACGGAGGGCCTGCCGTCCTTGACCTTGCTGGTCGACCGCGACAAGGCGGCCCGCTATGGACTGAACGTGGCGGACGTGCAGGAAGCCTTCGGCACCCTGGTGGGCGGGCGCGACGTCGGCCTCGTGTTCGAAGGCGACCGGCGTTTCGCCATCACGGTGCGCCTGCCCGAAGGCTTGCGCAACGACGTGGACGCGCTGCGCCAGCTGCCGATCGCCCTGCCGGCCCGGGACGGCCGTGCCGCCAGTATCCCCCTGTCGGCCGTCGCCACGCTGGCCTTCGTGCCGGAGGCGAACCAGATCAGCCGCGAGAACGGCAAGCGGCGCGTCGTCGTCACGGCCAATGTGCGGGGCCGCGACCTGGGCTCCTTCGTGGGCGACCTGAAGGGGCAACTGGCCGGCATCAAGCTGCCGGCCGGCGTGTGGCTGGCCGTGGGGGGCCAGTTCGAGAACCTGGAAAAGGCCAGCCTGCGCCTGGCCCTGGTGGTACCGCTGGCCCTGGCCATCGTGTTCGCGCTGCTGTACCTGATGTTCAATAGCGTGCGCGACGGGCTGCTGGTCTTCACCGGCATCCCGTTCGCGATGACGGGCGGCGTGCTGGCCCTGTGGCTGCGCGGCCTGCCGCTGTCGATTTCGGCGGCGGTGGGCTTCATCGCGCTGTCCGGCGTGGCCGTCCTGAACGGGCTGGTGATGATGGCGGCTGTGCGCTCGCTGCGCGACCAGGGGCTGGCTCCGGAAGCGGCCATGCGCCAGGGCGCCCAGTCGCGCCTGCGCGCCGTGCTGATGACGGCCCTGGTGGCGTCGCTGGGCTTCCTGCCGATGGCGCTGGCCACCAGTACGGGCGCGGAAGTGCAGCGCCCCCTCGCCACCGTCGTCATCGGCGGCATCCTGTCGTCGACGGCGCTGACGCTGCTGCTCCTGCCGGCCCTGTATGCGTGGGCCTACCGCAGGCAGTAATCCAGGCTTGCAGGGAGCCCGCGCGGCTCCCTGTACAATAGCCGCACCTTCACACCAGGGCGCAACGGGCGCCCCGCATCATGGAAATAGCGCTACTGTTCGGCCTGATCGTCCTCAACGGCATCTTCGCGATGTCCGAAATCGCCCTCGTCACGGCCCGCAAGATGCGGCTGGTGAAGCTGGCGGAGGCGGGCGACAAGGCCGCGCGCGCCGCCCTGGAACTGGGCGAAGACCCGAACAAGTTCATGTCCACCATCCAGATCGGCATTACGTCGATCGGCGTGCTCAACGGTATCGTCGGCGAAGCGACCCTGGCCAGGCCGTTCGCGCTGTGGTTGCAATCGCTGGGCATGGAAGTGAACCCTTCCGAATACGCCGCCACCGGCCTCGTGGTGGTGACGATCACGTATTTCTCCATTGTCGTGGGCGAACTGGTGCCCAAGCGCCTGGGCCAGATCAATCCGGAACCGCTGGCGCGCCTGGTGGCGCGGCCGATGCTGGTGCTGGCTGCGATTGCCAAGCCCTTCGTGCAACTGCTGTCGGGCTCGACGGAGCTGGTGCTGCGCCTCCTGGGCGTGCGCAACAAGGGCCCGGCGGCGATGACGGAAGAGGAGCTGCACATGATGCTGGCCGAAGGCTCGGATGCCGGCCTCATCGAGGCGCATGAACACACGATGGTGCGCAATGTGTTCCGGCTCGACGACCGGCAGATCGCCTCGTTCATGGTGCCGCGCAGCGATGTCGTGTATTTTGACGCCGCGGCCGACCTGGAAACCAACCTGGTGCGCCTGGAATCGAGCCAGCACTCGCGCTTTCCCGTCGTGCGCGGCGGGTGGAACGAGATCCTGGGCGTGGCCAGCGCGCGCCAGATGCTGACCAGCACCCTGCGCGGCGAAGCGCCTGACCTGATCGCCGGCCTGGCGCCGCCCGTGTTCGTGCCGGCTTCGCTGACCGGCATGGAGCTGCTGGAACACTTCAAGGGCTCGGGCGTGCAACTGGCCTTCATCGTCGACGAGTACGGCGAGGTGCAAGGCATTGTCACCCTGCAGGACGTACTGGAAGCCATCACGGGCGAATTCAAGACCCACCAGGGTGAGGACGATGCGTGGGCCGTGCAGCGCGAGGACGGCTCCTGGCTGCTGGACGGCCTGATTCCCATCCCTGAACTGAAGGACCGCCTGGGCCTGGCCGCCGTGCCGGAAGAGGAACGGGGCCGCTACAACACCCTCAGCGGCATGCTGATGCTGCTGGTCGGCAGTATTCCCCACACGGGCGAACACTGCGACTGGCAGGATTGGCGCTTCGAAGTGATCGACCTGGACGGGCTGCGGATCGACAAGGTACTGGCCTCGCGCCTGCCGGAGCGGGCCGGCGACAGCGTCGCCGACCAGTCGTAGAAGCGTCGGAATCGCTTACACATCAACAATGAAAGATGCTCAGCGGGCCATTTTTCGCCAGGCTCTTCCATTGTAATCAGGCACTTGAGTTGTTTGGCACGCAAGTTGCTCTATTCGTGTATGGACGGAAATTGTTCCGCCTGTGACGAAGGGATCAACGATGAAAACCGCTAAAAATATCATGATCGGATTGGCACTGGGCCTGGCGGCGGAAGCTGCCCTGGCCACCCCCGTAACGGTCGGCGGCGTGACCTGGGACCCGGCCTACCAGCTCGACTTCTCGTCCGCCTCGGTGCAGATCCAGCAGTTCATCGCCAACGACGGCTCCGTGCGGGGCTTCGGCTTCATCTCGACGATGAATGGCGCCAATCAGGCCAGCTTCTGCCCCGGCTGCGAACTGACCTTCAAGTTCGGCAACTTCACGCGCTGGAAGGAAGAAGCCAGCCAGACCTACTACAAGGGCGGCACCCTGGACATCTTCGTCAATTCGGGTGTCACCTTCATCAACCCGAACGACGTCACGTCGATGAACGACGGCAATACCGGCATCGGTACCCTGTGGCTCAGCCTGCGTGGCCGGGAAATCGACGGCTCGTCGATGATGGGCAGCGTCAATTTCCGCAATCCTCCGAATATCGCCGGCCTGGGCCAGCTGGACGCCGTCGGCGGCCTGGCCCGCGCCTGGTTCGACACCAACCGCCAGGCCGGTGGCGCCGACCTGGCCTTCAGCACCAGCTACACGCAGCCGTTCCCCGGCCAGGGCATGCGCCATATGGGGGGCACGGGCAACTTCTTCGGTTCCACCTTCCAGGAAGTGCCGGAGCCCGGTTCCCTGGCCATTTTCGGCCTGGGCCTGGGGGGCCTGGTGGCCAGCCGCCGCAAGAAGCCCTGACGGTCCTGGAGCGGGCACGGCTACAAACTTAATAGCTTGCAATCAATGTGGTCGCTCCGTTAAGTGGGGCACACACGCCCTGGCCCTGGAGGCTTATCGTGCCCCCCATGGTAAACGTATCGACGAAAAAGCTTTATGCCATGCAGCGCATGTCGCGGGCGCTGGAACGTGCCGCCGCCGAGCAGCCTTACGGCAGCGTCACGGACCGGGCCCTGCGTTGGGCGGCGGCTTGGGGCATGGCCTCCGGCATCCGCGCTCCCCATGCCCGCGTGCGGCTGCGTCGCAGTACCCTGGTCGGCGTCGTGCCGTGGAACTGCGACGATGCCGACGACGACGGCGCCCCCCTGCTGTAGCGCGCGACGCCCTTCCTAGACCTGCACGTTTCGCAGCGACGCCGTCAGGCTGTCCGCCGTAGCGTGCAGAGCCTGGACGGAGTCCTGCGTGGTGGCAATGGCGCTGGCATTGCGGCCGGCGCCGCGGCGCATTTCCGCCAGGTTGCCCTCCACCGCGGCGATCTCGTCGCGTTGCCTCGCCGAAGCGTCCACGATGTGGTCCATCGCCTGCGCGACCCGGTCGATGCCGTCGACGATGTCACGCATCGTCGTGCCGGTCCGGTCCACCAGGGCCGCACCGGCCGCAACCTGGTCCACCGACGTGACGATGACGTCCTTGATTTCCCTTGCCGCCGTGGCCGAGCGCTGGGCCAGCTGGCGCACTTCCGACGCCACGACGGCGAAGCCCCGTCCCTGCTCACCCGCCCGGGCCGCCTCCACCGCCGCGTTCAAGGCCAGGATATTGGTCTGGAAAGCGATGCCGTCGATGACGGCGATGATTTCCTCGATCTTGCGGGACGAGGCCGAAATACCGCCCATCACGCTCTGCACCTCGTCGACCACCTGCCGCCCGGCACCTGCCACCGCACTGGCCGAGAGGGCATAGCCGCTGGCCTCGCGTGCATCGACCGTATTGGCACCGATGCCGGCCGCCAGCGCCTGCATCGTCACCGCCGTCCTGCTGACCTGTTCCGACTGCTCGTCGGCGCTGCGCATGGCCTCGGCATTGGCCGCGGCGATGGCGTCGGCGGCGGCATGCACCCCGGCCAGTCCGGACACGACATTCGCCGTGGACGACCGCAAGCTTGCCACGCCGTGCTCCAGTGCCTGCCCGGCGGGGCTGACAGCGGGCAGCGCCAGCGGGCGCAGATCGACCGCGCCGCCCGCGCCGCCCGTGATGGCCGCCACCGCCGCGTGCAGCTCCGCGGCTTGCGCCGCCTCGCCTTTCAGCCGCATGGCCAGGAAGCACAGCACGGCACTCTCCAGCACGACATAGCCGGCATGGATGAACACGACATCCCAGCCAGGCTGGGTGAAGCAACGCACGCCGTAGGCCAGTTGCTGCAGCCAGTTGAACGACACATGGTGCACGGCGATGACGGCGGCCGCGGCCAGGATGACCCGCCAGTCGCGATAGCACAGCAGGAAGGCCAGCATCACGAAGATGCCGAAATGGGCCTCGTCCATGCCCCCGCTCTGGTGGATGTGCAAGGCATTGAGCACCATCAACGCGGCGGCGATGGCCAGCCGCGTGCCGAAGCTGCCCGGGTACCACCATGCCAGCGCCGTGCACAGGGCGGCCGGGCCGGCGCCGGCCACAATGGCCCAGTGCAGCGTGTCGTGCCGGGATGCCAGGCCAAATGCGGCCAGCACCATCAGCCAAAGGATGGCCACCATCAGCCGGTCGGCCTGGCGATGGATGGCGTGAAGGGAAAGTTCCTGCTGTTTCATGGTGCCTCGCGGTAACGAAAGGCGGGGTCTCGGCCTGGGAAGAAGGGCCGGTGCGGGGGCGAGGCAGGCGGTTACGGCGACTATACACGCGAAGTTGCTGTCTAGCACTTCTTATCCAGTGCAATCCGGGTCGCCGTTGCTGGCGCCCGACGGACGGCGACGCTATAATTTTTGTCTCTGTCGCAAAGGAAAGCGCCATGTCCCTGCTCGACCACCAACTCGAACTGCTGTCACCCGCTAAAACCGCCGAGATCGGCCGGGAAGCCATCCTGCATGGCGCCGACGCCGTGTATATCGGCGGCCCCGCTTTCGGCGCCCGCCACAACGCCAGCAACACGCTGGAAGAAATCGCCGGCCTGGTGACGTTCGCCCACCGCTACCGTGCCCGCATCTTCGTGACGATGAACACCATCCTGCATGATGCGGAGCTGGAGCTGGCACAGCGGCAGATCCGCCAGCTGTACGAGGCCGGCGTCGATGCGCTGATCGTGCAGGACATGGGCCTGCTGGAGCTGGACCTGCCGCCGATCCAGCTGCATGCCAGCACCCAGTGCGATATCCGCACGGTCGAGAAGGCGAAGTTCCTCGGTGACGTCGGCTTTTCCCAGCTGGTGCTGGCGCGCGAGCTGACCATCCCGCAAATTGCCGCCATCCGCGCCCAGGTCGACACGCCGCTGGAATACTTCATCCACGGCGCCCTGTGCGTGGCCTTCTCCGGCCAGTGCTACATCTCCCATGCGGACACGGGCCGCAGCGCCAACCGCGGCGACTGCTCGCAGGCCTGCCGGCTGCCCTACACGCTGTCCGACAACCAGGGCCGCGTGGTGGCTTACGACAAGCACCTGCTGTCGATGAAGGACAACGACCAGAGCCGCAACCTGGAAGCGCTGATCGACGCCGGCATCCGCTCGTTCAAGATCGAGGGCCGCTACAAGGACATGGGCTACGTGAAGAACATCACGGCCCATTACCGGCTGCTGCTGGACGAAATCCTCGAACGGCGCAGCGGCTTCGTGCGCGCGGCCAGCGGCCGCACCCACGTGCTGTTCACGCCCGACGTCGACAAGAACTTCAACCGGGGCCATACGGATTACTTCGCGCAAGGCCGCCAGGACGATATCGGCGCCTTCGATTCGCCGAAATACCTGGGCGTGCGGGTCGGCGTCGTCACGAAGGTGGGCCTGGACCACGTCGAGCTGCTGGCGGAGGCACCGCTGGCCAATGGCGACGGCCTGAATTACATGAACAAGCGCGCCACCGTCGGCATCCAGTGCAACACGGTGCAGAAACTGGGCGAGGACAATGCCGGCCAGCGCTGGCGGATCTACCCCAACGAACCCGTCAGCGCCCTGCCCGGCCTGAAGCCCGGCATCGAGGTACACCGCAACCGCGACCACCAGTGGGAAGCCGTGCTGGCAAAAAAATCGTCGGAACGCAAGGTGGCGGTCGACCTGCGCCTGGGCGAGTGCGAGAACGGACTGCGCCTGTCCATCCGCGACGAGGACGGCATCGAAAGCGTGACCGAGGCGGCCATCGTGCTGCAACCCGCCCAGCAGCCCGAGCAGGCCGACGCGGCGCTGCGCACGTCGCTGTCGAAGCTGGGCAACACGATGTTCGTGGCCGAAGGCATCGAACTGGCGCTGCGCCAGCCATGGTTCGTGCCGGCCGCTGCCATCAATGCGCTGCGGCGCGATGCGGTGGCGGCGCACGAGGCCGCCCGGCTGGCCGCGTGGGAGCGCCCGGCCCGCAAGGCCCCGGCCGAACCGCGCGCCGTCTATCCCGACACGCAGCTGTCCTACCTGGCCAACGTCTACAACGAACGCGCCCGCGCCTTCTACCAGCGCCACGGCGTGCAGCTGATCGACGCGGCGTACGAGGCGCACGAGGAAGCGGGCGAAGTGGCACTGATGATTACCAAGCACTGCCTGCGCTTCTCGTTCAACCTGTGCCCGAAGCAGGCCAAGGGCGTGACGGGCGTGCAGGGCCAGGTGCGGGCCGAGCCGATGACCCTGGTCAGCGGCGACGAGACCTATACCTTGCGCTTCGACTGCAAGCCCTGCGAGATGCACGTGGTGGGTGCGATGAAGCCGGGCATCCTGCGTTCGCCGCCGCCGTCGGCAGTGCCGTACAGCCCGCTCGTATTCCAGCGGCAGCGGCCACGACCCTGACATTCTTGACAGGTTTTGGGACCATACCACTTGTCCCAAATTTAACAAATAGACTGAAAATGTCTAGAAAGTTCAAGATGTTGCGGCTTTGCCGCGCGCACGATTGCGCACGCGTTTGACAATGTTGACTCCGCGCTAATGCCGTGTGAGGATGAGTTCACCCCGGGCCTATCCGGTCCGGGGGTCCTCTCTACCCTCTTACAGGAGAACTGCATGCGCTGGAATCACATGGTCAAGTTGGGCGGTACCGTCGTCGCGACGGCATTCTGCATGTCCGCCTATGCGGCATCGGGCGTCGTGGCTAGCATCAGCTTGGACAAACAATCACTGGGTCCGTCGGACGACGTCGTCGTCAAGGTCACGCTCACCAACACGTCGTCGGTGCCGCAGCGCCTGCTGAAGTGGCAGACCCCGTTCGGCCCGATCGAAGAGTCGCTGTTCGACGTCACCCGCGATGGCGTTCCGGTGGCCTATGAAGGCAAGCACGTCAAGCGCCATGCGCCGACCGCCAAGGACTACTTCGTCATCCAGCCAGGCAAATCGCACACGGCCACCGTGGAACTGTCGTCGATCTACGACCTGACCACGTCGGGCGACTACGCCATCCGCTTCGTCACCAAGGCACCGGACATCCTGGAGAAAACCAAGTCCGCCGCAAAATCGGCACCCGCCGAAGCCGACGACCTGCTGACGTCGGAAGCCGTGCAAGTGTGGATCGAAGGCAGCAACCAGAAGCGCGTGGCCCCGGCGCCCGAAGGCGAAGGCCTGACCTTCAGCTCGTGCACCGCCTCGCAGCAGACGTCGATCACGTCAGCCTTGTCGGCCGCCAAGACGATGGCCAACGGCTCGGTCAACTACCTGAACGCCGGCACCCGCGGCACGCGTTACACGAAGTGGTTCGGCAGCTACGACGCCGGCCGCTATTCGACCGTCAAGTCGCATTTCGCCAATATCAAGGACGCGCTGGACACCAAGCCCATCAACGTCGATTGCAGCTGCAAGGAAAGCTATTTCGCCTACGTGTACCCGACCCAGCCGTACAAGATCTACGTCTGCAACGCTTTCTGGAGCGCGCCGACGTCGGGCACGGATTCGAAGGGCGGCACCCTGGTGCATGAACTGAGCCACTTCAACATCGTCGCCGGCACGGACGACTGGGCCTACGGCCAGTCCGCCGCCGCCTCCTTGGCCACGAGCAATCCGACGCGTGCCATCGACAACGCCGACTCGCACGAATACTTCGGCGAGAATACGCCGGCACTGCAATAAAAAAATAAACTATTCTCGGAGGGGAGAATTCCAGGCCGCGTTCGCGCGGCCTTTTTGCGTCCACGCCATCTGGTGCGGAAAAGCCCGGGACAGTCCCGGAAAACTCGGGGACAGTCCCGGATTTTGCTGGCTCGTGTCGGAAAACTCGGGGACTGTCCCCGAATCTACTTGCCGGTGTAGGAGAACGTGACCGGTGCGGGCGCCAGCGCGCCCGTTGCCGTGCCCGCCGCCAGCGCCTGCACGTCGGCGCCGTAGCTGCCATTGTAGGACAGCCGGTAGTCGTGCTTTCCGGCCTTGAACGCGTAGGCCGGCGTGATGTCGATCGTGTGCCGGTGTTTCGCGCCCGGCGCCAGTTGCAGGAAGTCGTCCGCCGTCAGGGGACCGCGCTTGACCATGCGTCCCTGGTAGGCCACCTCCTCGCCCGTGCGGGCATCCGTGATGTCGAACAGGCGCCCGTCCAGCTGCGCCTTGCTGGCCAGTGCGCGCGGCACGTAGGCCGGCTTGCCGCTCCGGTTTTCCAGCTGCACGGTGACGAGTACCTTGTCCTGCGTGCCATCGACCGCCAGTCGTACGTCCACGTCGCCCATCGCCTCTCCTTTCGTTGCGGCTACCGCCACGTTCGCCATCAGCAGCAGCGCCATCGTTACCTTGCCCTTGTTCACGGCCACCTCCCGGTTGTCGATACCGCCACAGTATAGCGCGGGCACTCCTGGGCGACCTCCCCCTGCGTTGACCTTGCCGGAAGTGAAAGTTATAGTGGGTCTTTCGCCACAGGAGCAGCACTTGACGATCCGGGACGCCACCGCGCACGACGCCGCCGCCATCGCGGCCATCTACAACCCGTATATCCTGGACAGCACCATCAGCTTCGAGGAAGAAGCCGTGACGGCGGAGGAGATGCAGACGCGCATCGCCGGCGTGCAGGACGGTGGCCTGCCCTGGCTGGTGCTTGAGCGCGACGGCGTCATCGTCGGCTATGCCTATGCAACCAAATGGCGCGTGCGGCACGCTTACCGCCATTCGGTGGAGACCAGCGTGTACCTGGCACGCGGCCAGGCCGGACAGGGTAGCGGCACGGCCCTGTACGAAGACCTGCTGGCGCGGCTGCGCGCGGCCGGCTGCCACATGGCGATCGGCGGCATCGCCCAGCCGAATCCGGCCAGCGTGGCCCTGCATGAAAAACTGGGATACAAAAAAGTCGCCCACTTCAGCGAAGTGGGCTTCAAGTTCGACCGGTGGATCGACGTCGGTTACTGGGAGCTGAAACTGGGCTAGGCCTGCCTGCGCTTACCGCTTCTTCGTCCCCGTGCCGGCCTGCGCCACCGGCTGGTACAGCGGCTGTACCTTCGGCAGCATGGCCGTCAGGTCCGTGATGCGGGTCGAATGCGACGGGTGCGTCGACGTGAATTCGGCCGGCTGGCGCCCCTTGTCCTGGGCCTGCATCTTGCGCCACACGGAGACGGCCGCATCGGGCTTGTAGCCGGCCCGCGCCGCCAGTTCCAGGCCCATCGCATCGGCCTCGGATTCGTTCTGGCGCGAGTTCGGCAAGGCATACAGGTAATGCGCGACCGTGTTCGCCGCCTGGAGCTGCGCAGCGCTGTTGGGGGCGGCGGCCAGCGCCGTCGACGTCAGCGCGTTCTGGGCATAGGCCTGGGACACCCGCTCGCGGCCGTGTTCGCGCAGCGCGTGGGCGATCTCGTGCCCCATGACCATGGCGATTTCGTCGTCCGTCAGTTTCAGCTGGCGCACCAGGCCCGTGTAGAAGGTGATCTTGCCGCCCGGCGCGCAGGTGGCGTTCTGCACGGGTGCGTCGATCAGGCTCAGTTGCCACTGCCATTTCCCGGCGTCGTCGCGGAAGGTGCCGACCTGGCCCTGCAGGCGGGCGGCGATGCGCTTCAGGCGCTCCAGCTCCGGCCCTTTCGTCACGAGCCGGCCGGCCTGCTGGGCGTCCTGGTTCTGGCGCGCATAGCTGACCAGCGCCATGCGTTCGACGGTATCGGCCGACACCAGCATCAGTTGCTGGCGCTGCACGCCGACGACGCCGGGTTTGGTCGTCGTGGCGCAGCCGGCAATCGCCGCTACCGTGGCAGCCACCAGGGCGGTGCGTGTCAACAGGGTTTTCGTTGGGCTTGCGATCATTTCGCTCTCCGGAAGAAGGTGGGAGTTGTACTGTCGACGATGCTCAAAAGACAGTCAAATGCCAACTGGCAATTTCCTAAGCCAGATCAAGGGTGAACCCGCCGCGCTTGATCTGTAGCTATAATTGCCACGGTATTGATGAGGAAGTAACACCGCAATTCACGTCAAAGGAAATCGATGAAACGCACTGCCCTGCTGGGCGTCCTGCTGGCGGCGCTGCCCCTGGCCGGCCACGCCAATCCGTTCGAACTGATCGAGTCGCAACCGCGCAGCGAGCTGTGGGTCAATCCCGGCTTCTACTCCTACCATTTCCAGCGGGACAAGGGCTTCGACGACACCAATCCCGGCATCGGCGCCGAGTACCGCTTTTCGACGGTGGCCTCGGCCACTGCGGGGCGTTTCCACAACAGCGACCGCGCCATCTCGAACTATGCGGGCGTGTACTACCAGCCGTTCGCGCTGGGGCCCGTGCGGATCGGTGCCGTCGTCGGCGGATTTGACGGTTACCCGAAGATGCGCGACGGTGGCTGGTTCCTGGCCGTCATTCCCGTGCTCAGCGTGGAGAACGACCGGTTTGGCGTGAACTTTGCTATCGTACCGACATACAAGGATCGCCTGCATGGCGCACTTGCCATCCAGCTCAAGCTCAAGCTGTTCTGATGCCGCCACGGTGTTGGAGCACTTTGCCATTGCCGCGAACACCGTCGCATGCGACGATCCCATTTCCGCCCCGGTAAGCAGACCATGAACCACATCGCCCCCCAAGAACAACACGAACTGGCGCTGCCGGACTCGCCCTGCGCGGCCCCAATCCTGGATGCCGACGGCATCGCCCCGGAACTGGCCCGACTGGCGGCCTTTATCGTTGGCCGGCCCGTGCCCGTGGACACGCTGGCCGCCGCGCTGGCGGACGATAGCCGCCTGCTGTCGCTGGTGCCGCAAGCCGGCCCGGCCCAGCGCCAGGCCCTGCTCGACCTGGCCGGCGCCGCCCGCGCGCAGGAGGAACTGCGCCGCAAGCTGTCCCGCGCGGAAAGCTTCCTGTCCGGTTTCGCCGAACATTCGCCATCGCCCCTGTGGATCAAGGACAGCTCCGGCAGCTATGTGATGGGCAATGCCGCGCTGCACGGCTTTTTTGGCGTGCACACGGTGGTGGGCAAGGACGACAGCCATTTCTGGCCCGAGGACGTCCGCCGCAGCCTGGAAGAACAGGACCGGGCAGTGCTGGAAAACGGTGAGGTCATCAAGACGATGGAAACCTCCAGCGACGGCAGCCGCCACTGGCTGGTGCACAAGTTTCCCATCGACGTGGAGGGCGAGCCCTTCCTGGGTGGTTCGGCCATCGACATGACGGAGGAAGTGGCGAAGGAACGGGCCCTGATCCGTCACGACAACTTCTACGTGCTGCTGTCGCGCCTGTCCGCCATCATCTCGCGTGCCCGCTCCCTGGAATCGCTGTGCCTGGACACGTGCCGCGAGGCAGCCCACCAGCCCGGGCTGGACATGGTGGACATCAGCCGCGTCGACGACAGCACGGGCGGCCTGAAGCTGTTCACGTCGGCCGCGCGCGACGGCACCGAGCACGAGTGGCGAGATGGGGACGGCCAGGCCGTGGCGGACTGGTTCCTCCCCGAGCTGGCCGGCGCGGCGCTGACGAGGGGCAAGCTCCAGTTCTCCAATGAACTCAACCGCGGCTGCACGGCGCGTGGCATCCAGTCTTGCATGGCCATTCCCCTGTTTGTCAACGGCAAGTCCTGGGGCGTCATCTCGTTCTACTCGCCCAAGCCGGACTTTTTCGACAGCTTCTACCGGGAACGCGCCGGCGAACTGGGCACGGAGCTGAGCTTCGGCCTGGAGCGGCTGCTCAATGCCCAGGAACTGCACCGCCTGGCCCGCACGAACGCGCTGTCCGGCCTGCCCAGCCGCCTGCATTTCGACGAGGAAGTCGCCGCGCTGGCGGCGGCAAACGCCAGCGGCACCGTCCTCCTGATCAATATCAACCGCTTCGACGAAATCAGTTCCGCCTACGGCAACACGGCGGCCATCGGCCTGATGCGGCAGGTGGCACAGCGCCTGCGCGACCAGGTCGACGAGCGCATGATCCTGTCGCACGTGGGCATCGGCCGCTTCGCCCTGTTCTACCCCGTCGACGAAGCCCGCTCGCCCCGTGGCTACGCGCACGACGTCATCATCCCGCTGCTGGAAGGCTCCTACCAGGTCGACCAGCACCGCATCTGGTGTACCGTCAACGTGGGCGCGGCCATGCTGCCCGAGGACGGCACCACGGCCGACGAGCTGCTGGTCAAGGCCTGGGATGCACTGGCTGGCGCCCGCCACATGGAAGAACATATCGGCTTCTACGACCGCGATGCCGACCACGCGCTGGCGCGCCAGATCAGCATGGAAGCGGAGCTGCGCGATGCCGTCGAGCGGGGCGAGTTCCTGAACTACTACCAGCCGAAGATCGACCTGAAGACGGGCAAGCTGGCCGGCGCCGAGGCGCTGGTGCGCTGGCGCCACCCGCGCCGTGGCATCGTGCCACCCAGCGAGTTCGTGCCCGTGCTGGAACGCAGCGGCCTCGTCATCGAAGTGGGCCGCTATGTGATGCAGCGGGCCATGGAAGACTGGCGCGCCTGGCACGACGCGGGGCTGAATCCGCCGCAGATCGCCGTCAACGTGGCGCCGGCCCAGTTCCGCTGCGACACCCTGTTCGACGATATCGAAAAGGCCCTGAACACGGCCGAGGCCCATATGCGGCCCCTGTCGATCGAAGTGACGGAATCGAGCCTCGTATCGGATCACCGCAAGGTGGTCGACATCCTGAACCGGGTACGCAACCTGGACGTGCCCGTCGCCATCGACGACTTCGGCACGGGTTATTCGTCGCTGGCGTACCTCGTGACCTTGCCGGTGGACGTGCTGAAGATCGACCGCTCCTTCGTCATCAAGATGGCCCAGGACGCCGGCTATATGGGGCTGGTGCAGACCATCGTGTCGCTGGCCCACAACCTGGACTTGCAGGTCGTGGCCGAGGGCATCGAAAAGCCGGAGGAAGCGAAGCTGCTGAAACTGCTGCGCTGCGAGTATGGCCAGGGCAACCTGTACGGCAAGCCCGTGCCGGCGGACGAGTTCGCCAAGCTGCTGGGAGGATAGGAAGCCACGCGGACGGGCGGCGCGCGCCGCCCGTCCGTGCCGTCAATGCGTCGTCGTCGGCTGCTGCTTGTCGCCGGCGATGGTGCCGCGCCAGGCGCCCGTTTCCCGTCCACGCGCCTCGATAGTTTCCTTGAAGCGGCGCAAGTTATTGCGTACCGCCGTGCGCACGGCGCCCAGGGCATGGCCGGCCACCTCCAGCGGGCCGCCCGGCGTGGTCGTCATTTCCAGCAGGACCCGTGTGCGGCGCGAGCCCAGCGGCTCGAAGCTGACCACGCCGCTGTTGGGCGTGCCCGTCGTGCTGCGCCACGCGATACGCCGGTCCGGTACCTGCTCCGTGATCTCGGCATCCCACTCGATGGTCTTGCCGGCCACGTCGGCCTTCCAGTGCAGGCGCTTGTCGTCGAGCTGACGCACTTCCTGCACGCTGTCCATAAACGACGGGAATTCCTCGAACTGCGTCCACTGGTCGTAGGCCGTGCGCAGCGGCACGTCGACGACAGTGCTTTCCCGCACGGTCGAGTCACCCTTCAAGATCCCGTTCTTCTTCAGCTGCCTGGCCAGGTAGGCGCCGCCCACCGCCAGCGCCGCGAGGGTCACCAGTCGGTTGATCATCGTTCCTCCTTGCATCGTTCAGGTTGTCGGATAGAGCTTGTCGGAAGTTTCCGCCGCCCCGGGCATGAACAGCCCCGGGAAACGGCGGGTAAAAATCATCCTAGAACGAAGCGCGTGCGCTTCCTATAGTCCGATTCCGTATACGTGCATCGGACTTTTCCGCTCCCGTTCAGACCCGCCGGCCGGATGCGATCTGGTCGAGAATATGCTTCGGCACGGCCGCGTAATGCTTGAACTCCATCGTGTAGGTGGCCCGGCCCTGCGTCAGCGAGCGCAGGGTGGTCGAATAGCCGAACATCTCGGCCAGCGGCACCAGCGCCCGGATCAGCTTGCCGCCGCCGCCGGGAATCTCGTCCATGCCCTGCACCATGCCGCGCCGCGTCGTCAGGTCGCCCATCACATTGCCCATGAACTCCTCCGGCGTTTCCACCTCCACGTCCATCATCGGTTCCAGCAGCTGCGGGTCGGCCCGGCGCATGCCTTCCTTGAACGCGATGGAGCCGGCCATGCGGAAGGCATTCTCGTTCGAGTCGACATCGTGGTAGGAGCCGAACGTCAACGTGGCGCGCACGTCCACCACCGGGTAACCGGCCAGCACGCCCGTGCGCAGGGTTTCCTGGATGCCCTTGTCGACGGCCGGAATGAACTCGCGCGGGACGACGCCACCCTTGATGGCATCGACGAACTCGAACCCCTTGCCATGCTCCAGCGGTTCGAGCTTCAATACGACGTGACCGTACTGGCCCTTGCCGCCGGACTGCTTGATGAACTTGCCCTCGACGTCCGCCACCGCCTTCTGGATGGTTTCGCGGTAAGCCACCTGCGGCTTGCCCACGGACGCTTCGACGCCGAATTCGCGCCGCATCCGGTCGACCAGGATTTCCAGGTGCAATTCGCCCATGCCGGCCATGATGGTCTGGCCCGATTCCTCGTCGGTATGGACGCGGAATGACGGGTCTTCCTGGGCCAGGCGGTTCAGCGCGATGCCCATCTTTTCCTGGTCGGCCTTGGTCTTCGGTTCGACCGCCTGCGAGATCACCGGTTCCGGGAACACCATCTTTTCCAGCACGATCACGTGCTCCGGCGAAGACAGGGTGTCGCCCGTCGTCACGCCCTTCAGCCCCACGGCGGCGGCAATATCGCCGGCGAATACCTCCTTGATCTCCTTGCGCTCGTTCGCGTGCATCTGCAGGATGCGCCCCAGCCGCTCCTTCTGGCCCTTGGTGGGGTTGTAGACCGAGTCGCCCGAATTGACGATGCCGGAATACACCCGGAAGAAGGCCAGCTGGCCGACGAAGGGGTCCGTCATGATCTTGAAGGCCAGCGCGGCGAACGGGTCGGAATCGAGCGGGTGGCGTTCGATTTCGTTGTCATGCTCGTCGTGGCCGGCAATGGCCGGTACATCCGCCGGCGACGGCAGGTATTCCACCACGGCGTCCAGCATGGCCTGCACGCCCTTGTTCTTGAACGCGCTGCCGGCCAGCATCGGCACGATCTCGTTGCGGATGGTGCGCTGGCGCAGGGCCGCCTTGATTTCTTCCTCCGTCAGGGTTTCGCCGTTCAGGTATTTCTCCGTCAGCTCGGGCGTGGCCTCGGCGGCCGCCTCCACCATCTGCTCGTGCCACTTCTGCGCCAGCGGCAGCAGCTCGGCGGGGATGTCCTCGTAGGTAAACTTCACGCCCTGGCTTTCGTCGTCCCAGCTGATGGCGCGCATCTTGACCAGGTCGATTACGCCATGGAAGTGGTCCTCGGCGCCCAGCGGAATCTGGATCGGCACGGCCGTGCCCTTCAGGCGGTCGCGGATCTGCTGCTGGACGCGGAAGAAGTCCGCGCCGACCCGGTCCATCTTGTTGACGAAGGCGATGCGCGGCACCTTGTACTTGTTGGCCTGGCGCCAGACGGTCTCGGACTGCGGCTGCACGCCGCCGACGGCGTCGTACACCATGACGGCGCCATCGAGCACGCGCATCGAGCGCTCCACTTCGATGGTGAAGTCGACGTGGCCGGGCGTGTCGATGATGTTGATGCGGTGCTCGGGCAGGTTGCCGGCCATGCCGCGCCAGAACGCCGTCGTTGCGGCCGACGTGATCGTGATGCCCCGCTCCTGCTCCTGCTCCATCCAGTCCATCGTCGCCGCGCCGTTGTGCACCTCGCCGATCTTGTGATTGACGCCCGTGTAGAACAGGATGCGCTCCGTGGTGGTGGTCTTGCCGGCGTCGATGTGGGCGCTGATGCCGATATTCCGGTAACGCTCGATGGGGGTCTTGCGGCTCATGACATTCTCCTTGGAGGTTGACGATGGGTGCCCGACGATTCTAGCAACGTTCCGCCAGGGTCGGGTGGGCATAGTTTGGGTGCTGTTTCCGCGTTTCAAGTCTGGCGTGCGGCGGTTCAGCTCGGCAACCTCTATACTGCGTGTTGCTGCCAACTGAACAATATTATGACGATGAAACTACGCACTTCCCCCCTCCTTATGGCCATGGCCGCGCTCTCCCCATCCCTCGCTTTCAGCCAGATCGCCACCGACGCCCCCGCTTCGGTAACGGCGCCGGTCGAGCAGACCCTGGAGCGCTGCGCCCTGCTGGGCGACCCGACCGGTCGCCTGGCCTGCTACGACGCGCTGGCCAGGCGCGCCCCGGCCGCCGACGGCGTGGTGGTGGCGCCGGCCGTCGACGGCAACGGCAGCAATGCCGGCAACAGTGCGGTGGCCCAGGCCACGGCGGCAACGAAGCAGCCCGCCACGCCGGCCCTGGCCGACGCGCCGCAGGTGTCGCGCATGGTGCCGCAATGGGAGCTGGACCAGGGCAGCAAGCGGGGCGTGTTCAATTTCCGCCCGCACCGCGACACCTACCTGCTGCTGGCCAATTACAGCAACAGCACCAACGATACGCCTTTCGAGGAGGTCACGCCGGCCGGCCTGAAATCGAAGCACGTCGAGCTGATGTACCAGCTCAGCTTCAAAATGAAGATGCTGGAAACCATCGCCGGCTCGCCCGTCGACCTGTGGTTCGGCTACACCCAGCAAAGCTTCTGGCAGGCGTACAACCGCAGTGCGTCCAGCCCCTTCCGCGAGACCAACTACCAGCCGGAAATCATGGCGGTCATGCCGATCGGCAAGCGCCTGGGCGGCTTCGACTTCCGTTATGCGGGCCTGGGCGTGGTGCACCAGTCGAACGGCCAGACGTCGACCCTGTCGCGCAGCTGGAACCGCGTATACGGCGAACTGGGCGGCGAATACGGCAAGTTCGGCGTGACGGCGCGCGTGTGGAAACGTCTCGATAACGACAAGTCGGACAACGACAACCTCGACATCACCGACTTCATGGGCCACGGCGACGTGCGCGTGACCTACCGCGACGACGGCACGGAATACTCGATGACGGCCCGCCGCAACTTCCACACCAAGCACGGCGCCGTGCAGGTGGGCGTGGCCATGCCGGTGCGCGACAACCTGAAAGGCTACCTGCAATTCTTCTCGGGTTACGGCCAGAGCCTGATCGACTACAACTACTCGCAGGTATCGCTGGGCGGCGGCTTCCTGGTCGAGTTCTAAGCGCCAACATTGCTCAAAAAATGGGGACAGACCCCATTTTTCGGGCAACTTTTGTCAGCGCCGGGCGCCGCCCAGCACCCGCGCGGGCAGCAGCACGATGGCGCGCAAGGTCTCGAAGATGGCGTCGACGCCGATGCCGATCAGCCGGAACGGCAGGGTCAGCAGCCAGCAGACGGGATACAGCAGCAGTGCCAGCAAGGCCAACGGCCAGCACAGCAGGAGCAGGACCAACCACAGCATGAAACCGAGCATCGCAGCCTCCGAAAATCCGTGAGCTGCTACTGTAACGCCTGGTGGCGGGGGATGGCGGGGAATGCGACCGGTGGCGCGTGGCGCCGACCGGCCGTCAAAAAGGCGGGATGAATTGCGCGGGGGCGGAAGGCTTGCGCCGTCTCCGTCAGACCATCGCGGCGATGGGCGCCGGCACGGCCGCAGCCACCACTTCGGGCACGGCTTCGAACAGCACGGTGGCCTGCAGGGTCGCTTCCAGCGACGGGATCGAGCCGCCAGCGCGGTAGGCGAAGCTCACCTGCACGACGTCGCCCTCGCGCACCTTGACGGGCTGCGCCAGCGGCAGATTCATGTAGTGATTCAGCCAGTCGATGGTGGACGAGCGTTCCGGCACGACGGCCAGGATGTTTTTCGTGACGAAGCGCATCGCGTTCAGGGTGCCGTCACGCTCGACGACGAACTTGCCCGACCACGCGAACGACATCGCGTTCGGCTGGGTGAAGTCGATGACGCCGTATACCGCCGGCTGGGCCAGCTCGACCGACTGAGTGTGCACGACACCCGTTTCCTGGAACTGCACGATGGGCGCGTAGAAACCTTCGAAATCGTATTCCTGCTGCAGGGGCTGGACCGCCATCAGCACGGCTTCCGGAATGAAGATGGGCAGCGGACCGCCGAATTTCTGCTGGTAGCGGCGCTTGAACGATTCGATCACCTCGACCTGCTTCTCGCGCAGCATGGCCACGTGGATCATCTCGCAGATGACGACGTCGACCGGCTCCGGCGGCAGGTACTCGAAGGCGTCGGCGTGGATCACTTCCACCTTCTCGCCATTCGGATTGAAGGCCATGAACTTGCGCGCTTCCTTGACCATGTCCGGATTGAACTCGACGCAGTAGACATGCGCTGCCTTGGCCGCCGCGAAGAAGGACAGCACGCCCGTGCCGCCGCCGAGTTCCAGCACCTTCATGCCCGGCTTGACGATATAGTCGATGGCGGACTTGAAGCTGTGCATGCGGTTATTGTCCATCAGCATATTGTGATGGTAATGGACGGGAATGAACTGGCCCAGGTAGCAGCTTTCGATTTCGCGTTCGTTCAACATGGTCGATCCTTTGATATGTGCCACTGGCAATAACGCTATTATCGGCAGCAAATGGACAACTCAAAACGGCGAGGTCGCCGGGAAAACCCGTCCAGTTCAGGCGATGGCGCGCGGCCAGGGCCGCTTCAACGCCTGGCAGCGCGGGCCGCCAGGTGCTTGCGGATGGCTTCGGCGATCCACGGCTTGTCCGCCTTCTCCGCCATTTCCGCCGCCGTCAGCTTGAAGCCGCTGTCGCGCAAGGTGGCATCGGCGCCCTCTTCCAGCAGCACCTTCACCGCCTCCTCCTGGCCTTCCCGGGCCGCCAGCATCAGCGGCGTCACCTTCGTCGGCGATTCCGCGTCGATATACGCATGCTGCTCGAGCAGGTAGCGCAGGATGTCGATGTCGCCGGCGGCGGCTGCGTAGTGCAGTGCCGTGAAACCGGGCCGGTTCACCTGGGCGCCCTTGGCGACGAGCTTCTCGACGGCGGTCTTGTTCTTGCGGAAGGCCGCCATCATCAGCGCCGTGTTGCCGTTGTCCGCCTGGGCGTCCAGCGCGATCCTGGGTTGCGCCAGCAGCAGCTCGAACACGTTCATCGCATCATAGCGCAGGGCCGTGATCAGGGCTGTTTCGCCACGTTCCGGCTCGCGCAGGTTCGGGTCCAGGCCGCGGGCCAGCAGGGGCTTGATGCGGCGCGCGTCGTCGACCTGGGCGGCGCGAAAGAACGTGACGGCGTCCGCCTCGCTGGCCTGGCCGGGCGCCGCGTGGACATGGGGCGCGGCCCCAAAGGACGCGACGGCCATGACGACGGCCGCCAGCCGGCGGCGGATAAGGTGAATGCGCATGTGCAGGCGCAGTCCCATCAGGCCCGCGCTCCGCTGAACAGTTTGAAGAAGTTGGCCGTCGTCTGCGCGGCAACCTCCTCGACGGAGACCCCCTTCAGCTGGGCGATGTACTCGGCCACATGGGCGACGTAACCCGGCTCGTTCATGCGCCCCCGGAACGGCACCGGCGCCAGGTAGGGCGAATCCGTCTCGATCAGCATGCGCTCGAGCGGCACGGCCAGGGCCACGGCCTGCAGCTCCTTGGCGCTCTTGAACGTGACGATGCCGGAAAACGAGATATAAAAGCCCAGTTCCATCGACGCCTGCGCCACTTCCAGCGACTCGGTGAAGCAGTGCATGACGCCGGCCACGCCGCCGTCGCCCGTGCCGGCACCTTCCTCGCGCATGATGCGGATGGTGTCCTCGCTGGCCGCGCGGGTGTGGATGATCAGGGGTTTTCCTGTCGCGCGCGAGGCCCGGATGTGGGTACGGAAGCGTTCGCGCTGCCATTCCAGGTCGCCCGTCAGGCGGTAGTAGTCCAGGCCCGTCTCGCCGATGGCGACAATCTTCGGGTGGTTTGACAGCTCGACCAGCTGCTCGACGGTGGGCTCGGGCGTGTCCTCGTAGTCGGGATGCACGCCGACGGACGCGAAGATATTCGGATACTGTTCGGCCAGCGCAAGCACGCGGGGGAAGTCCGGCAGGTCGACGGACACGCACAGGGCGTGCGTCACGCCGTTCTCCGCCATCTTGGCGCGCAGTTCAGGCATCCGGGCTGCCAGCTCCGGAAAATCGATATGGCAGTGTGAGTCGATAAACATGAAGCGATTGTAACAGTTGCCGAAAAAATGGGGACAGACCCCATTTTCCTGGCAACTATTGCTTTGAAACAGGGGACTGTCCCCGGTTTTCGGCCGCCCTAGGCGACGCGCTTGCCGAGGATGATCAGGTCGCGCTCGACGCCGTCCAGGTTGGCGACCTTGGGGAAGTTGGCCCACTCCTCGAAGCCGAATTTCCTGAACAGGGCCAGGCTGGCACCGTTGTGGCCGAAGATGAAGCCCAGCACCGTGTGGACGGCGATCTTCGGCGCGTGGGCGATGGCTTCGGTCAGCGCGTAGCGACCGATGCCCTTGCCGCGCCACGCTTCGTCGATATAGATCGACACTTCGGCCGTGCCGGAGTACGCCGGGCGGCCGTAGAAGTTGGAATACGAGATCCAGCCCAGGATGGCGGGCTTTTCCGACATATCATCGGCCGCTTCGATCACCCACAGGGGCCGCCTTTCCGGCTGGTGCTCGTGGAACCAGTTCAGGCGCGACTCGACCGATACGGGTTCGGTGTCGGCCGTGACTTCGCGCGAGGCGACGGTGCTGTTGTAGATGGCGACGATGGTGGGCAGGTCGTCGAGGGTGGCGATGCGGTGACGGTAGGACTGGTGGCGATCGGACATGTGGCTGCGGCGGGTCAGAGGGTGTGGGTGGCGCGCGAGGAACGCAGGGCCGCGCCGAGGATTTCCTCGATGCGGGCACGGGTGCGCTGGCCCGTTTCGTCGTCCGGGAAGTGGACGCCGATGCCCTGCGCCTTGTTGTTGTGGGCCCCGGACGGCGTGATCCACACCACCTTGCCGGCGATGGGATACTTGGTGCCGTCGTCCATCAAGGTCAATATCAGGTAGATCTCGTCGCCGATCTTGTAGGCCTTCTGGGTCGGCACGAAGATGCCGCCGTTCTTCAGGAAAGGCATGTAGGCCGCGTACAGGGCCGCCTTTTCCCGGATCGCCAGCGACAGCACCGTCGGCCGGGCCAGGCCCGAGGGCAACGTGCCCGGCACGGTATTCGGATCGGGGCCAGCGCTCATGGGCATCCTTTCAGGCAGGGCGGCAGGTTCAGGCACAGCACGCGGCATAGTCCAGCAGCATGTCTTCGATGAACAGCTTGGGCGACAGCGGATGGTCGGCCGTGGCGCGTCGCTCGGCCGTGCCCTTGATGGCGGCCAGCAGCCGGCTGACGTGGACTTTTTCGGCCAGCCCGTTCAGCTCGCGTCCGTAACGGGGATAATACCGGAAGTTGCCCGTCAGTTTGCAGGAAAACACGTCGTACAGCCAGCGCTGCTGCCACACCACCAGCGAGGACAGTGGCACTTTCTGCAGCTTGTCGGCCGTGCGCAAGGCCCCTTCCACGCCCGGATGGGCCAGGTATTGCAGCAGCGCGTCGATCTCGTCGCGGTTGCCCACCTCGGACTGGGCCAGCGCGGACAGCGGCGCCCCGCCCTGTTCGCGCAGCCAGCTGTCGGCATCGGCCACGCCCTGGGCCTGCAGCCAGGCCAGTGCCTCGGCATGGGCCGGCAGCGGCAGCGCGAACTTGCGACAGCGCGACAGGATGGTCGGCAGCAGCCGGTCCAGGCTGTTCGAGGCCAGCAGGAACACGGTGCCCGGCGGCGGCTCTTCCAGCGTCTTCAGCAGCGCGTTCGAGGCCGGCATGTTCAGCGCCTCGGCCGGGTACAGCACCACCACGCGCAGGCCTTGCCGGTGCGTCGAAATGTTCATGAAGTCGGCCAGCGCGCGGATCTGCTCGATCTTGATTTCCTTCGACGGCTTGGTCTTGCTCTTCTTGTCCTCGCCCTCCTCGCCTTCGCCGGGCTCGTCCTCGAACGCTTCCGGGCGCACGCGCCGGTAGTCCGGGTGGCTGCCCTGCACGAACCAGCCGCAGGACGGGCAGGCGCCGCAGGCATGGCCGTCGGCGCGCACGTTCTCGCACAACAGGCCCTGGGCGAAATGCTCGATGAAGTCGGCCTTGCCGATGCCGGCCGCACCATGGAACAGGATGGCGTGCGGCAGGCGCTGGCGCAGCAGCTGCACCTGGCTCCAGGCGCCCTGCTGCCATGGATAGACGTCCGGATTCATCGCCGTCTCCGCCGCGCCGCTCATGCCGCCCCGGCCAGCAGTCCGGCCACGATGGCGTGCAGCTCGACACGGATGGCCTCGATGCTCTGCGTCGAGTCGATCACGCGAAAGCGCCCGGGCTCCGCGCCGGCACGGCGCAGGTATTCGTTGCGGGCGGCCAGGAAGAAGCCGGCCTTTTCCTGCTCGAAGCGGTCCAGTTCGCGGGTGGCGTCGAGCCGGGCCCGCGCCACCTCCAGCGGCACGTCGAACAGGATGGTCAGGTCGGGCGACAGCTCGGGGTGGACCCAGTTGGCCAGGGTCTCGATCTTGACCAGGTCGAGCCCGCGCCCGCCGCCCTGGTAGGCGAAGCTGGCATCGGTGAAGCGGTCGGAAATGACCCAGGCGCCCCGCGCCAGCGCCGGCTCGATCAGCTGGGCGATATGCTCGCGCCGGCTGGCGAACACCAGCAGCGCTTCCGTCTCCAGGTGCATCGCTTCGTGCAGGATCAGTTCGCGCAGTTTTTCGCCCAGCGGCGTGCCGCCCGGTTCGCGCGTGCTGACGAGCTCCACCCCGCTGGCGGCGACCAGGTCGGCGCAGTAGCGGATATGGGTGGACTTGCCGGCACCGTCGATGCCTTCGAAGGTGATGAATTTGCCGCGTGAGGTCATTGTCTCTGGTACTGGTTGACCGCCCGGTTATGGTCGGTCAGATTATCTGAAAACTGGCTGGTGCCGTTGCCGCGGGCCACGAAGTACAGCGCGTTCGAACGGGCCGGCATGGTCGCCGCCGCCAGCGACTGCAGGCCCGGCAAGGCGATCGGCGTCGGCGGCAGGCCGGTACGCATATAGCTATTGTACGGGGTGTCCGTCTCAAGGTCCTTCTTGCGCAGGTTGCCGTCGAACTTGTCGCCGATGCCGTAGATGACGGTCGGATCGGTCTGCAGCATCATGCCCAGCTTCAGCCGGTTGACGAAAACGGCGGCGATCATGGCTCGCTCGGACTTCTGCCCCGTTTCCTTCTCGACGATGGAGGCCATCGTCAGTGCCTGGTAGGGCGTCGTGTAAGGCAGGTCTGGCGCGCGCTTCTCCCATGCCGCCGTCAGGTGCTGCATCATGGCCGTGTGGGCCTGCTTGTAGATCTGCAGTTCCGACGAGCCCTTGGCGAACAGGTAGGTATCGGGGAAGAACAGCCCTTCGGCGTCCTTGTATTCGGTATCGAGCTTCGTCATCAGCTCGCGGTCCGACAGGCCGACCGTGTCGTGCTTCAGGCCCTTGTGGGCGGCGATGGCCTGGCGCATCTGGCGGAAGGTCCAGCCTTCGATGATGGTCAGCGTCTCCTGGGCGTACTCGCCCCGGACCAGCTGGTCGATCAGGCGCAGCGGCGTCGTGCCGGGCTTCAGTTCGTAGGAACCGGCCTTCAGGCGGCCGCTCTTGCCGGTGGCCCGGGCCAGCAGGTTGAACAGCAAGGGCTGCATCGGCACGCCGGCGCTGGCGATCTGCTGGCCGGCCGCGTGGGCGCCGCTGCCCTTGCTGATGGTGAAGGCGATCGGCTCGCCTGCCGCCGTGATCGGGGCCTGGGCCCACCAGGCAAAGCCGCCGCCGGCCGCGCAGGCGGCCAGCACGCCCAGTGCTATCGTTCTTGTTATCAGTGCCATCGTGTCGGTGCCATCTTGCAGGTTACGCTCCGGGAGACGCCAGGGGCCGGCCGTTTTTGCGGCGCGCCCGACGCGTTTGGCGCGGGATCTTTATAATGAGCCCGTAATGATAATGCTTTCATGGCCAAAGTATCCAAATTTATGAACACCTGGAATCAACTCCTGTCGCCGCAACAAGAATCCGCCACCCCCACCGCGCTGGCGGTGGGCTTCGTCAGCGTCGTCACCGACCTGGGCCTGATCGCCTTCACGGGTCCGCAGTCGGGCACCTTCCTGCACTCCCAGCTGACCAACGACGTCGAGCACCTGGGGCCGCAGGACGTGCGCCTGGCCGGTTACTGCTCGCCCAAGGGCCGGCTGCTGGCCAGCTTCCTGATGTGGCGCGACGACGAGTCGGTCTACCTGCAACTGGCGCGCGACATCCAGCCGTCCGTGCAGAAGCGCCTGCAGATGTTCGTGCTGCGGGCCCAGACCAAGGCCCGCGATGCGTCCGACGAGCGCGTGCTGCTGGGCGTGGGCGGCGGCTTCGGCGAGGCCGTGCTGCGCACCTGGTTCGACGCGCTGCCGGAAGCACCTTACACGAAGCTGGACCATCCCCTGGGCACGGTGCTGCGCGTGGCGGACGCCTTCGGCGCACCCCGCTACCTGTGGCTGGCCAGTCCGGAGACGGTGGCGACCGTCGCCGCGGAACTGGCGGACCGGCTGACGGTGACGGGCAACGAGGCCTGGCGCCTGTCGGACATCCACGCCGGCGTGCCCGTCGTCACGGCCGCCACGCAGGAGCAGTTCGTGCCGCAGATGGTGAACCTGGAGCTGCTGGGCGGCGTCAGTTTCAAGAAGGGCTGCTACCCGGGCCAGGAAATCGTCGCGCGCAGCCAGTACCTGGGCAAGCTGAAACGCCGCACGGCGCTGGTGTCGATCGCTGACCCGGCCGTTGGCGCAGGCACGGAGGTGTTCACGCCGGCCGACCCGGACCAGCCTTGCGGCATGGTCGTCAACGCGGCCCCGAATGGTGCCGGCGGCGTCGATGCGCTGGTCGAGATGAAGCTCGACGCGCTGGAAGCAGGCGTCGTGCATGCCGGTTCCGCGCAAGGCCCGGCCTTGCAGTTCCTGCCCCTGCCCTACGTGCTGGACAAGCTCGACGTGTGATGGACGACGCGGACTTGTACATCGACCTGTACATATACTACAGGGTGCGCGACGAGGACGCGGCCGTGCTGCGCGAGCGCATCCTGGCCGCGCAGCAGGTGCTGGCCCGCGAGCACCGCGTCGCCGGCGAGTTGAAGCGGCGCCCCGGCAGCAAGGACGGCCTGCAAACGTGGATGGAAGTCTATCCGCGCGCGTCCGAAGCATTCGGCGATGCAGTGGAACGGGCCTTTGCCGGCACCGGCATCACCGCGCTGCTGGCCAGCCCCCGCCATATCGAAGTATTCACGGATCTAGCCTGATGTGCCTTATCGTCTTTGCCTGGCAGGTCGTGCCGGGCGTTCCCCTCATTGCCGCCGCCAACCGCGACGAATACTTCGCCCGCGCCAGCGCGCCGGCCGCGCCGTGGGAGGAAAACCCCCGCATCGTGGCGGGGCGCGACCTGAAGGCCGGCGGCAGCTGGATGGGCATCACGCGCCCGGACGGCCCGCTCGACGCCTATCCGGCCAATATCTCGCCGCTGCGAGCCCGCTGCACGGGCGGCACCTTGGCGGCCGAACCGCAGGAAGGCAAGGCGCCTTCCCGCTTTGCGGCCATCACGAACATCCGCGCGCCGCACGACTTCAATCCGGATGCACCGTCGCGCGGCATGCTGGTGTCGAATTTCCTGGCCGGCGAGATGAGCGCGCGCGAGTACGTCGAGCAGATCCGCGTTGGCGCGGGCGTCTACAACGGTTTCAACCTGGTGCTGTGCGACGGCGGGGAGCTGGTGTGGTTCTCGAACCGGGGCGACGCCGATCCGCGCAACGGCCAGCCGCTGGCGCCGGGCATCTACGGCCTGTCGAACGCCCTGCTCGATTCGCCGTGGCCGAAAGTGCTGCGTACTAAAGCGCAATTCGCCAGCCTGTTGTGCCTGGGCGCCCCGGAAGACGCCTATTTCGAGATGCTGGCCGACACCACCCGCGCACCCGACCAGCGCCTGCCGGAGACGGGCGTCCCCATCGAACGGGAGCGGGTGCTGTCGGCGGTCAAGATCGAATCGCCCGACTACGGCACCCGCACCTCCACCGTCGTCAAGCTGTACGCCCAGGCACCCGCCGAGCTGCATGAGGTCGCGGTGGAGTAAGCCGCTGTCAAAAACCGGTGTCTGACCGCTGCGGCGGACCGACCGGTTTTCAGGCAACATCGCCACGTCAGATGTCGGTGAACACCGCCTCGTCGGGGAGCCGCGATTTCGGCAGCTTGGCGTTGAAGTCCTCGCCGCTGCTGTAGCCCAGCGAGACGATGACGGTGGCGCTGTAGCCCTTTTCGCGCAGGCCCAGTTCCTTGTCCAGCACTTCTGCGTTGAAACCTTCCATCGGCGTGGCGCCCACGTCCAGCGTGGCGGCGCCCAGCAGCAAGGTGCCCAGGGCCAGGTAGGTCTGCTTCTCGTACCACTGCTGCACGTCCTTCAGGTTGTAGCGGTGGATGTCCGTGAACAAGGTGCGCGCGCCGCGGCCGGACTGCTTTGCCGCCGCGTTGACGAAGCGGCCATCCCGTTCTTCCTGGGCCAGCAGCGTCTCCAGATACGCTTCGTCCGCCGTTGCACGGGTGGCCAGCACGATCACGTGCGAGGCCTGGCGGATCTTCGGCACGTTGTAGGCGAAGCCCGCTTCGGCGCTGCGAACGATCTTTTCCTTGCCTTCGTCGGTGGACGCGATGACGAAGTGCCACGGCTGCGAATTGACGGAGGACGGGGCCAGGCGCAACAGCAGGCGCAGCTGGGCGATCAGTTCATCCGGCACCTTGCGCTCGGGGTCGAAGGCCTTGACGGTGTGGCGCTGGGCCGCTTTCTCGACGATATTCATGGGCTATCCTTTCAGTTGTTGTTTGAATCAGCGTGTCGGCGCCGGTGCCGCGTCGATCTTCACGCGCAGCAGGCGATACGGCTTGACGCGCAGGTCGCGCCCGCCGTTGAAGTTGGCCTGGCGGTGCAGCTGGTTGGCGATCACATAGAGATAGCCGTCCGGACCGACCGACAAGGTGTCCGGCCACAGCAGCTCAGGACCCTGCGCGATGGTCTGCCACGTGCCGCCAGGCGCCAGGCGCCGCAGCGCGTTGTGCTCGTAGTCGCCGCCGTAGACGTTGCCGCGCGCGTCGGCTTCCAGCCCGTCCGACGCGCCCTTCTCGCCCAGGTCGCGCACGGCGGCGGCCAGTTCGGCTTCCGTCACGGCCGGATCGCGCAGCAGCCGTGTCGGCACGGCATACAGGCGCCTGCTCGACAGTGCCGAATAGTACAGCGTCCGGCCGTCAGGCGACAACGCGATGCCGTCTGAGGCCACCTTGAACGGCGCCGTCTTGCCGCCCGCGCCCCGCTGCAGCAATGGCTTTCCCTCCACGACCGGCGCGAAGCCAGGGTCTGGCGACGTGCTGGCATGCCCGCTCAGGCGCCGCACGGCCTTGCCGGTGGCCAGGTCCAGCACGATGATCGCGCCCGGCCCCGACAGCGACGAATCGGTGACGTAGGCCACGCCCGCGCCTTCGCGCAAATCGAAGCGCATGTCGTTGACATAGGTCGTCGGCAGGATCACCTCGGCCGGGAAAACGACGCTCTTGACCACCCGGTTCGTCTTCAGGTCGACCGCCACCAGCTTCGGTCCGCCCGGCAGCGGGGCGGCGAACTTCGGTGCGGCCGTGTCGAGCAGCCACACGCGGCCCTGGCCGTCGGCGACGACGCTCTGCACGCTGACCAGGCCGCGCTTCGGATCGCGTTCATCGGCGCGGTTGAACGCCGCGTCCGGATACGCCACCGGCTTGCCGTCCTTTAGTTCCGCCACCGTGTACGGCACGTCGTCGCCCCAGCGGGGGAAGTTGACGAAGATGCGGCCCGTCTCCGTGACTGTGACGCCGGTCGGCATCGCACCGGTGAATTCAGCCACCCGTTCCAGTTCGGCGGCCGATGCCGGCGGCAACGCGGCCAGTGCGAGCAGGAGGGCCGCTGCCAGGGATGTAAGGCGTTTCATCGCGCCTCCCTCAGAAACCGGCCAGCACGATCTTGCCGCGCGCCTTGTTCGATTCGATGACGGCGTGGGCGCGCCGCAGGTTCTCCGCCGTGATGGCGCCGAAGTTTTCGCCCACGGTGGTCTTCAGTACGCCATCGTCGACCAGTTGCGCCACGCGGTCGAGGATCTCGCGCTGGCGCGCCATGTCGGGCGTCTCGTACATCGAGCGGGTAAACATCAGCTCCCAGTGCAGCGAGATGCTCTTGCGTTTCAGCGGCATCGCGTCCAGCGAGGCCGGATCGTCGATCAGCGCGAACTGGCCCTGCGGTGCCAGGCTCTCGACGATATCGGCGTAGTGCTGCTCCGTGTGCGTCAGGCTGATGACGATGTCGACACCGTTAAAGCCCAGCGCGGCCAGTTGCGGCGCCATCGGCTGGCCATGATCGATCACGTGGTGGGCGCCCAGCGCGCGCACCCAGTCGCGCGTTTCCTCGCGCGAGGCCGTGCCGATGACGGTCAGGCCCGTCAGTTTCGAGGCCAGTTGCGTCAGGATCGAGCCGACGCCGCCCGAGGCGCCGACGATCAGCAGCGACCTGCCGGCACCGCCGCCTTCAGGCACCTTCAGGCGGTCGAACAGCAGCTCCCAAGCCGTCAGGGACGTCAGCGGCAGCGCGGCGGCGTCGGCGAAGTCCAAGGTGGCGGGCTTGTGGCCGGCGATGCGCTCGTCGACGAGATGCAGTTCGCTGTACGAGCCTGGGCGCAGCAGCGAGCCGGCGTAGTACACGGCGTCGCCCGGCTTGAAGGCCGTGACGTCGGCGCCGACGGCCGTCACGACGCCGGCCGCATCCCAGCCCAGCACGCGCGGCGCCGTCACGGCCGCACCCCGGCGCACTTTCGTGTCGACCGGATTGACGGAGACGGCGTGCACCTGCACCAGCAGGTCGCGAGGGCCGGGCACGGGCGCCGGCAGGTCCATCAGGTGCAGGGCGTCGGGCTGGTCGATCGGCAAACCGTGTTGCGTGTAGACTATGGCTTTCATGATGGGTCCTTTGAAGAATGAGTGGAGATGGCAGGATGATATGGCCCGGCGCGGTCCTTGCACAGACGGGTAATCGAGCAGCACTTTCACTGCGGGAGTGAAAATGATCCGCTTCGAGGACCTTGCATTGTTCGTGCGCACGGCCGCCTGCGGCAGTTTCAGCAAGGCCGCGCGCGACGCCAACCTGCTGCCCGGCCAGGTCAGTGCCGCCATCCAGCGGCTGGAACGGGACCTGGACATCCGCCTGTTCGCCCGCTCCACCCGCAGCCTGCGGCTGACGGACGAAGGCGAACGTTACCTGCCGTATGCGCGCGACGTCATCGACCTGCTGCATGCGGGCCGGGACGAACTGCGGCGCGACGACGAAGCCTTGACGGGCACGCTGTTCATTGCCGCGCCGTCGGACCTGGGCCGCAACATCGTGCTGCCATGGCTGGGCGAGTTCCGCCGCGCCCACCCCCGCCTGGAAGTGCGCCTGCAGCTGTCGGACCAGGTGACGGACGTGTTCCGCGACCCCGTCGACGTGGCGCTGCGCTACGGCGCGATGGTGGACGCCAGCTTCGTCGCCCTGCCGCTGGCCCCCGACAACCGGCGCGTGCTGGTGGCTTCCCCAGCATACATCGAACAATGCGGCATGCCGCAATCGCTGGAGGAATTGAAAGATCATTCCTGCCTGCTGTGGCAGATGGCGGGAAGGCTGTACGACAAGTGGGTATTCCCGACGGCCAAGGGCAAGGCGACGGTGCAAGTGAAAGGCGCTCTGGCCTGCGACGACGCCGACGTGGTGCGGCGCTGGGCGGTGGCCGGCGAAGGGATCGCCTATAAATCGTGGCTGGACGTGCGCGCCGACGTGCTGGCCGGGCGGCTGGTCATAGTGCTGCCGCGGCAGCCGGGCGAGCCGGCGCCGCTGCAGATGATCTGCCCGCACCGGCGCCAGTTTTCACCGGCCGTGCGGCAGTTGCATGGATTCCTGAAGGAGCGCTGCGAAGCGCTGGCCGGGCCCTTGTAAAGCCCGGCCAGGCGCGTCAGAAGCCGTGCCGCATGTCGACGTGGGGAATGCCCGCCTCGACGAACTCCTCGCCTACCAGCGAAAAGCCATGCGCCGTGTAGAACGGCGCCGCATGCGTTTGCGCCGACAGTTCGACGGCCGCGTGGCCGCGCGTGCGGGCCTGGGCCATCAGGCCTTGCAGCAGCGCGCCGCCGACACCGGTGCCGCGGGCCCGGGCCAGCACGGCCATGCGACCGATATGCCCGTCCGGCAGCAGCCGGCCCGTCCCCACCGGCACGCCATCCCGGTCATAGGCGACGGCATGCAGGCAGACCGCGTCCTTGTCGTCCATTTCCAGTTCGGCCGGCACGTGCTGCTCCCGCACGAAGACTTCCGTGCGGATGGCGGCCGCCTCCTTGCCCAGGGTGGCCCAGTCGCCGAAGCGGATGGTGGTGGTGGTGCTCATTGCATCGATCCCGCTGTCAAAGACACGCATTTTAAACCAGGCTCCGTGTCGCTTAGGGAATCGCTGATTTAGTGCTGGTGGATGAGATTCGTCTTGAAAAACGTGTCCAGCAAGACGCAAATGCCCTGTCATACCGGGGTATGGCGGGGCATTTGTGGCGCAGCTGGGCGCGTTTTCTCATGGCGAAGATCG
>Ga0066798_10000099_pt1 | contig 46525 bp, 45 predicted proteins | sample PersoiDNA2013203_FD_70961 | JGI IMG/M metagenome (GOLD analysis project Ga0066798, IMG submission 70961) | Permafrost soil microbial communities from the Arctic, to analyse light accelerated degradation of dissolved organic matter (DOM) -... | ecosystem: Environmental > Terrestrial > Soil >... | reverse complement strand
ACCCCGCAGGGGCGACGTAGTAGCGGTCGCCTTTCTTTGCTTACTTATCTTTGGGCGAGACCAAAGAAAGTGAGCGGCTGCCGGGCCGCCCCCGGCTAGGTCGTCCGAAGAAAACAAAGACTCAACGACGCACTGAGGTACCCGGCTAGCTAGTCCGAAGAAAACCCCGCATCAGCAACCAAGAAAACCAAGAAAACCAAGAAAACCACATCGGCCTTTTCTTAACCGAACGGCATTACGCCATCTGGCTGGCCCGATGATCTAGACGTAATATCTTATTTTTAGAAAATATTCGAAATATTAAAGCGCTATTTCCCCCGCAAGAGTTATATGGTGTCCCGTATTTATAGAATACTTTTTTGGTAATTATTTGCATGAATTGCAATAATTCTTCTGTATGCATCGAGGTCATACCGCGTGTATCGAGCGCCAGGTTGGATGGATTTTTTGACTTGCTTCAACTAACAAGGCAGGCGCCCAAGAACACCTTTTTGAGTATAAAAAAAGTGAAAAGCAATGGCTGCGTCCATTTGACGTTCAAGCGGCCGTCATTGTCCAATCATGCCGGCCATCAATCGGCAGACGGCAATGAGACGCTTGTTAAATGGACCTTGCAGCGACTGATTGTCAATGTCGTCAGTGAAGTAAAGTCACTGGTGCCGACAGCGCAGCTAGAGGACATCCCCGATTTTCTGATGTTGCTATTGCAACAGCGGCAGCACCGCAAGCAGGACGCATTTGGACCAGAGGGGATACAGCGGTTACTGACCCGGGCTGGCGAAGTCATCAGCAGGGTGACCAACGCCGAGCTCGGCCACTCCAGGGCCGAGCGCGAGGCACCGCGCACGCCGACAGATTGCCTGATCGATTGGATTGCGTTCCTGTCGAAATCCAATCTGGCGTTTGCCGACGTGTTGTTGCAAGAGGCCAAACAATGCTGGGAACAGGGCAACGTCACTCTGCACAATCTCACCGCTTTGTTGCAAAAAGTCCAAATGCAGCCCTGTAGTACAGAACACCTGTCCTTGCAGTGCAAGGCGCGCTCATTGCTGGCGCAGTCGGCTTTCTCAGCGCAAGAACCGCTCGCCACAACCTCTGCTTGTCAGATCAGTGCCGAACAAGTGCCCTACACCCAATTGCATGACAATTTATATGGGCGTGTCTTCGACTCCGCATTGGCAGCTTACCTGCTGCATTGTCTGCCGGATGGGGCATTGCGAGCCACGTATGATATGTGCCTTTATCTGGCCGATTGTCTGGACGCGACAGGCAATGCTGACGCCAAGGAAGCCTGTAAAGAAGTCTGCATTGACCTGCGTAACGACAGACGATTCTGGACTCCCACCAAGAGCGAATTTGAACGCTTGTTAGATACGATGAATGACAAGAAACGTCTCTGTCGAATCAAGCGGATACTGCGGGCGGCGCCGCGTGATGGCAGTGATATTCTGCTGCGGCAATGCATTGCGGTGAAATTGATGGTGGCATTGCGTGATGTCGGCAGCAAGCGTGTGCCGTGGATGGCGCGCGCGGACTATAGTTATTGCGCGGTCGTGAAGCCGCAGAGAAAGCGCTTGGGTAACATCGCCGTAATATTAGGCGCAGCCCAGCCCACCGGCGGCATTACGCTTTCCTACCAACCGCCGATATTGCAGCAGTCCTGGATGATTCGATCGATCCGGGCATTGGAACGCTACAAGCCTGATTTAACGAATCCAAGCAGCAGCATTTCGGTGGCGCTGGAAGCGGGCATTCCCTACGCCAGCGGCATATCCGGTTCAACTAATGTGATGTTGCATCTGGCCAGCCACATGAAGAAAAAGTGCGGCTGGCAGATCGACATGCAACATGCCTTGCTATCGATCCTGCTGTTTGTTGTCTACGATGGCGGTCATTCCATCCATGAAGTCATGTGGATCGCCAACTATCTCAACACCGTGCTGGAGCTTGAATTGAATTTCGAGGCGGGCGCACATCCAATGAAGTATGTTGGCAGTACCGCACAATTTGAACGTCTGTTTGATGGTTCCGCATCGGCCGAAGATATCCGTGTGGCCAAACAGGCGGCATGGGAAAAGACCTTGCAGACTTTTCATACCTACAGTCATTACGCGTCTGCATGATTCCGGTCGGCGTCAGATCGACGCCAGCGAAATCAAGGCTGCTAATTCCTGCCGTCCGGCGCGGTCAGTATCGGACGCATTCCATAATCTTGCGTAGGCGGATTTATCGAGCGCATAGGGTGCTGCAGCACTTTGGCGTTGCACCACGTCGTCGATGGCAGCGGCCACCTGCAATGCCACGCGCGGCCCCAGTACCGGGTCGCGCAGCAGATTCTCGAGTTGTTGCAGCAAGGCGATGGCCGGGCTGACAGGCATATGCAAAGCGGAATTCATGTTGTGCCTCTGATTCATTCTAGGGTTGAACAACAGGTCCAACCACTGCGTATAACGCAGTACGTCCATCAAGGAAAAACACCTTGATGGACGTCGGCGGCGATAGCGCTGAGTTATGCAGAACGAAGCGAGAACCGTGCCTGCTTAACTACTTAACCATTGCGGAACAGGAAGCTGTAGGCATTCAATGCAGGTACGCCGCCAAGGTGGGCATACAAAACTTTGGCGCCTTCAGGGAATTCGCCGAGGCGAACTTTTTCGATCATGCCGTGCATCGATTTTCCTTCGTAGACCGGGTCGGTCAGGATGCCTTCGGTGCGTGCGCACAGGCGGATTGCTTCGAGTGTGCCGTCATTCGGCAAGCCGTATTCAGGGCCGCCGAAACGGGTGTCGAGCACCACGTCTTTTTCGGTGATGTCGCGACCGAGTTCGACCAGTGCGGCGGTATTCTTGGCGATGCGCAAGACTTGGTCGAAGGTTTGTTCTGGCTTGGCCGAGGCATCAATACCGATCACGCGGTCAGCGCGACCATCGGCGGCAAAGCCCACCACCATGCCGGCTTGTGTGCTGCCGGTGACGGCACAGACGACGATGTAATCAAACTTGAAACCGAGTTCCGCTTCCTGCTGGCGCACTTCTTCGGCAAAGCCGACAAAGCCGAGACCACCCTTGGGATGCTCCGAGCAACCTGCTGGAATCGGGAAAGGTTTGCCACCGGCCTGGCGCACGCTCTCCATGGCTTCTTCCCAGCTCTTGCGGATGCCGATGTCGAAACCGGCAGCATCGAGACGCACGTCGGCGCCCATGATGCGCGACATTTCGATATTGCCGACGCGGTCGTACACGGCGTCGGAATAGTTGACCCAGTTCTCTTGCACCAGCACGCACTTCATGCCCAGATGCGCCGCCACGGCAGCAACTTGCCGGGTTTGATTCGACTGAATGCCACCGATCGACACCAGCGTGTCGTAGCCACCTTCAATCGCTTCCGGAATCAGGTATTCCAGCTTGCGTGTCTTGTTGCCGCCGAAAGCCAGGCCGCTGTTGCAGTCTTCATGTTTGATGTACAGATCAACCTTGCCGCCGAGGTGTGCGCTCAGGCGTTTGAGTGGGCGGATCGGGGTCGGGCCAAAGGTCAGTGGATGGCGCGGGAATTTTTTCAGATTCATGGTGAAGCTCCTCAGTTCAGAACAGGTAGTGCGCAATGAGCGCGCCGGGCCTCTCGGGATTGAAACGGCACTGGCATCCATTCTAAAAATATATTCGAGCAACATGGTTGTGAATTTCGATTATTATTTAAATCAGAATGTAGCAATATGTCGAATATGTTTTGTTTTATTGTGGAAAATAACAAATGAGAACAACAAAGTTGCGTGAAAAGAATGTCGCCACGGAGTCCATGAGCGAACTGCTCGATCGTACCGATCGCGCCATCCTCAAACAGCTGCAACGCGATGCCTCGATTTCCAACGTAGCGCTGGCGGGCAAGGTCAATTTAAGTGCGGCGGCTTGCCTGCGGCGCGTCGAGCGACTCAAGGAAATGGGGCTGATCAAGGCGATTGTGGCGCTGCTCAACCCGCGTGCACTCGATGCGGGCACGCTGGTGATGATTGGCGTGGTGCTTGATCGCTCCACGCCGGAGTCCTTCACGGCCTTTGAGAAGGCCGCGCAAAAAGTGCATGGCTGCCTGGAGTGCCATGTGGTCACCGGGGAATTCGACTACTTCATGTTAGTGCGCACCAAGGACAATGAAAGCTTCAACAAGCTGCATGCCGAGCAGCTGTTGTATTTGCCCGCGGTACGACAAATCCGCACCTTCATGGTGATCAAGCAGGTGATGTCGACCACGCAGTTGCACCTGTAAGGCCCGTTAAGAGACGCTGCCCTGCGGTGGGACTTCGCGGTCCAGTTCGGCCAGCAGGTATTCGATGAAGACCTCAACAATACGCGGCAGCGTACGACCTGCCAGTGTCTGCACTTCGGTGTAGCGGCCATCGAGCGCCTTGTCGCGCAGCGGCATGGTGACCAGTTCACCTTTACCGATGCGATAGCGCACCGTCACCTCACCGGTGATCGACAGCGCATCGCCTTCGAGCAGGTAGTTGTGCAGTGTCTGGATGTAGTTGCTGGTCAGTACCGGCTCGAACACCAGTTGCTGGCGGCTGCAGGCCAGATCGAACAATTGCCGCAAGGTAGTGTGCGGGTCTGGCAGCGCCAGCGGATAGGGTTGCAACTGTGCCAGCGTGACCTGCTTGAAGCGGCTCAGCGGATGACCGGCGCGCATCACCAGCAAAACCGGCGCCGGTTGCTGGTGGACGATCTTGATATCTGGCTCGGGATGGCGGTTGAAGGTCACGCCGACATCGGCATTGCCATCGCGCACCTGGCGCGACACCTGCGCCGGTGGCCCGACAAAGACCTGGAACAGGATCGCCGGATATTTTTGCTGAAAGCTGCGGATCAGGCGCGGCAGAAAATCGATGCCAAAGCCTTCCGAGGCGGCAATCCGGATGCGACCGCTACGCAAGCCTTTGAGCGCCTGCAGGTCGGCTACCACGCGGTCGGCTTCCAGCCTGACCTTTTGCGCATGCGCGGCCAGCATTTCCCCTCCGGCACTCAATACCATGCCGCGTGGGCGGCGTTCAAACAACACGGTATCGAGCATTTCTTCCAGACTGCTGATCTGGCGGCTAATGGCCGAACTGGCAACATTGAGCCGTTGCGAGGCTTCGCTGATGGAGCCGCAGCGCACCACTTCCAGGAAGTAACGCAGTGCAGTGTCTTGCAGATATTGCGATTTCATCGGGTTTCTCTTTACAGTTGATCGGTCCAAATGCGCCGGCTGGATGTCGCTTTCTGTTTTCGGCAACGCAGGCATAGTAATTCTCTAATTGTTGCATCGACCTATTGTGACCTAGACTGAATTCGATCGCGTAGTTTTTTGGGATACCCCATCAATTTTCTGAAGGAAGATCTGGCATGAATGCAATCAAGAATACCGTAGCTGGATGGGCGCGTTGCGCAGTCCTGGTGGCGGGCGCCACAGCATCGATGGCAGCCATGGCCAATAAGGCAAACGATACGTTGATCTATGCTTCCGACAGCGAAGTGGAAAATATCAGCCAATATCATAACAATCTGCGCGAAGGCGTGATTCTGGCGCACTTGATCTGGGATACGCTGGTTTTTCGCGATCCCAAGAGCGGTGAGTACAAGCCGCAACTGGCCACAGCCTGGAAATGGGAGTCGCCGACTGCGCTGGTGATGGACTTGCGCCAGGGCGTGCAATTCCAGAACGGCGACAAATTTACGGCCGATGATGTGGCCTTCACCTTCAACTACGTGGTCTCCAACGAATCCAAGGCGGTCACGCGTCAGAACAGTGACTGGATCAAGAGCGTCGACAAGCTGGGCGACTACAAGGTGCGTATCAACCTGAAACGGCCATTCCCGGCCGCATTGGAATACCTGGCCGGCCCCTTGCCTATCTATCCTGGCGCCTACTTCAAGAAAGTCGGCCTGGAAGCCTTCAGCAAGGCCCCCATCGGCACCGGCCCATACAAAGTCACTAGCGTCACCCCGGGCCAAGGCGTCACCCTGGTCAAGAACACCACCTATTTCAAAGACAGCCCGCAAGGCCAGCCAAAGATCGGCAACATCAAGTTCGTCGTGATTCCTGATCCGGAAACCCGTGCCGCGCAACTGATGACCGGTGCCATCGACTGGATCTGGCGCGTGCCGGCTGACCAGGCCGAATCGCTCAAGAGCACCCCGAAGATTTCAGTGCAGGGCGGCGAAACCATGCGCGTCGGTTATCTGACCATCGATGCCCAGGGGGCGTCGGCACCGAATTCGCCATTCCGCGATCTGCGCGTGCGCCAGGCCGTCAACTATGCAATCAACCGCAAGGGCATCGCCGAGAACTTGTTGCGCGGCGGTAGCCAGCCGGTCTATACCGCCTGCTTCCGTACCCAGTTCGGTTGCGACAGCAAGGCCGCCATTACCTATGACTACAACCCGACCAAGGCCAAGGAATTGCTGGCCGCAGCCGGTTTCCCGAACGGCTTCGATACCGAAATCTATGCCTATCGTGAACGCGAGATTGCCGAAGCCATCATCGGTGACCTGCACAAAGTAGGCATCCGTGCACGCCTGCACTACATGAAATACGCCGCCTTGCAGACCGACTACCGCGCCGGCAAGACACCGCTGACCTTCCAGGCCTGGGGTTCGTTCTCGGTCAATGACGCATCGGCCTTCATGGGCGTCTGGTTCAAGGGCGGCAGCGATGACATCACCAAGGATCCGCAACTGCGTCAATGGCTGGAAACAGCCGACACCTCGATCGATCCAGTGGTGCGCAAGAGCACCTACAGCAAGGCGCTGGAGCTGATTTCCAAGCAGGCTTACATGGCGCCGATGTTCTCCTATTCGACCTTCTACGCCTACAACTCGCAACTCAAGTTCCAGGGCTATCCGGACGAACTGCCGCGCTTCTATGAAGCCAGCTGGAAATAAGCTGCACCGTTTCAATCGCACTATTTGCCACAAGGGATTGCCGCCATGTTGATCTTTATCTTGCGCCGTCTGGTGATCGCCTTGTGCGTCGCCGTGACGGTATCGGTGGTCAGTTTTTCACTACTGCATCTGTCCGGTGATCTGGCCACCTCGATTGCCGGACCGGAAGCCACTGCGGCGCAGGTTGAAGAGATCCGCGTGCAATACGGCCTGAACCGGCCGATGACCACGCAATACGTTGAGTGGCTCGGTAATGCGCTGCATCTGGATTTCGGCAGGTCATTCTATTTCCAGGGCGAGGTCATGGACATGGTGGCCGAGCGCTTGCCGATTACCTTGAAGCTGGGCGGCATCGCCTTGTTGCTGGCGGTGGTGGTGGCGATTCCCTTGGGCGTACTGGCGGCAATCTATCGCGATACCTGGATTGACCGGCTGTCGCTGATCATTGCCGTGGTCGGGCAGGCCATGCCGAGTTTCTGGTTTGGCCTGACCCTGATTTTGATTTTTTCGGTGACCTTGCACTGGCTGCCGGTGTCCGGCAACGAAGAGTGGACCAACTTCGTGCTGCCGGCAGTGGCGCTCGGTTATTACGCCATGCCGGCCATGATGCGCCTGACCCGCGCCGGCATGCTCGACGTGCTCGGCTCCGACTATATCCGCACCGCACGCGCCAAAGGCTTGAGCAAGGGCAAAGTGATTTTCAAGCATGCCTTGCGCAATGCCGTCATTCCGGTGGTGGCACTGGCCGCAGTCGAACTGGGTTTCATGCTGGGTGGCTCGGTGGTGATTGAATCGGTCTACTCCATGCAAGGCCTGGGACAACTGGCCTGGGATGCGATCTCGCGCAATGACTATCCGGTAGTGCAGGCAGTGGTGCTGATCATTGCCATGTTCTATATTGGTCTGACCTTCCTGGCCGACGTGATCAACGCGTTGCTGGACCCCCGCATTCGTACCCGCTAGGTGCCAACATGACAACCACGACCTCTTCTTCCGCAATGCCCGGTGCCGGCGTGTTGCAGACCGCGCTCAAGCCGCTGCCGCTGTGGCGACGCAAGCTCAATCGCCTGCTCGGCCATCGCGGCCTGATGCTGGGTGCATTCATCCTGGCCGTGATCGTGCTGGCGGCCATCTTCGCGCCCTTGCTGGCGCCCTATGACCCGTATAACCAGGATGTCTCGCAACGCCTGATTCCGCCAGTGTGGAATGCCCTGGGCAGTTGGGACCATGTGCTCGGCACCGACAAGCTCGGCCGCGATTACCTGAGCCGCCTGATTTTCGGCGCACGCGTGTCTTTGATCATCGGCTGTGCCGCCGCACTGATCTCCGGCCTGATCGGCACCACGCTGGGTGTGCTGGCCGGTTATTTCGGTGGCCGCGTCGACGCCTTCATCAGCTACCTGATCACCACCCGGCTCTCGATGCCGGTGGTGCTGGTGGCGCTGGCCATGTCCTCGTTGGTGGGTGGTTCGCTTAAGGTAGTGATTATTCTGCTGGGCTTGCTGTTGTGGGATCGCTTCGCCGTGGTCACCCGTTCGGCCACGCAGCAGTTGCGCGATGCCGAATTCATCGCCTCTGCCAAGGCCATCGGCGCTTCCACATCCTACATTCTGGTGCGCGAGATTCTGCCCAACATCATGAGTGCGCTGATCGTCGTGATCACGCTGGAAATGGCGCATGCGATCCTGCTCGAAGCCACCTTGTCCTTCCTCGGCCTGGGCGTGCAACCGCCGACCCCGTCGTGGGGCCTGATGGTCTCGGAAGGCAAGTCCTACATGTTTTTCAAGCCGTGGGTGATTGTCATCCCCGGTGTCGCCCTGGCGACGCTGGTGCTGGCGATCAACCTGGTCGGCGATGGCCTGCGCGATGCCAATGCGCCGGACGGCCGCAATTGATGGCGAACCAATGACCACGATGATGACAACTAGCGGGAGTACGCCATGAGTGTCTTGCTCGATGTAAAAAACCTGCAGGTCGATCTGCCCACAGAGAACGGCATGCTGCATGCCGTGCGCGGCATCGACTTCCAGGTCAAGCGCGGCGAAATGCTGTGTCTGGTGGGGGAATCCGGCTGCGGCAAGTCGATGACGTCGCTGGCCTTGATGGGCCTGCTGCCGCGCAAGGCGATCTGCCGCGCCGACCACCTGCTGTTCGATGGTGTCGATCTCATGACCATGCCGGAAAAGCAGCGCAACCAATTGCGTGGTCGCCGCATGTCGATGATTTTCCAGGAGCCGATGACCTCGCTCAACCCGTCCTATACGCTGGGGAATCAGTTGTGCGAAGCAATGCTGGAGCAACCCGGCGTGAGCCGCGCTGAAGTACGCGAACGGGCAATCTACCTGTTGCATCGGACCGGCATTGCCAATGCCGAAGACCGCATGCGCCAATACCCGCATCAACTCTCTGGCGGCCTGCGCCAACGCGTGATGATCGCCATGTCGCTCATGTGCAGCCCGGACCTGATCATTGCCGACGAACCGACCACGGCACTCGACGTCACGATACAAGCGCAAATCCTGCGCATGATCCGCGAACTGCAACGCGAATTTGGCACCGCCGTCGTCTTCATCACACACGATCTGGGCGTGGTGTCGCGCATCGCCGACCGCGTGGCGGTGATGTATGCCGGTCAAGTCGTAGAAACCAGTGCCGTCGATGACTTGTTTGCACAGCCCGAGCATCCTTATACCCGCGGCTTGCTCAGTTGCATTCCGGTGCGTGGCAAGACCCTGCCGGGCACGCATCTGCAAGCGATTCCCGGCGTGGTGCCGAGTCTGGTGGGCAAGGTCAGCGGATGTGCTTTCCGCAACCGCTGTTCCCTGGCCGACAGCGACTGTGAACAGGATCCGCAATTGATCGATACCCACGGCGACCAGAGCCACTTGGCGCGCTGCCTCAAACTCAACGCCGCTGCGGCGCAAGAGGTGATTGCATGACCATCGACTACGCCGCTAATGATATTGCGCTCGAATTGTGCGCGCTCAGCAAGGTCTACGCCGTCAAGCGCGGCATGTTTCAGGCGCCCGGTGAAATTCGCGCCGTCAATGATGTCTCGCTGCGCCTGTATCGCGGCGAAACCTTGGGACTGGTTGGTGAATCCGGCTGCGGCAAAAGTACTCTGGCCAAGATGCTGCTAGGCTTGTTGCAGCCCAGCGCCGGCAATGTGCTGATCAACGGCCAGGAAGTCGATCCGACCTTGCGCAAGGAAAACGCCCGCCACATCCAGCCGATTTTCCAGGACCCGTATTCTTCGCTCAATCCACGCAAGACCGTGGGCGAGATCGTCGGTCTGCCGCTCAAACTGCATGGTATCGGCAACGCTGCCGAACAGCGCAAGGAAGTGCGCCGCATGCTCGATCTGGTCGGCATGCCAGAACGCACCCACACGCAATATCCGAATCAACTCTCAGGCGGCCAGCGCCAACGCGTGGCGATTGCGCGTGCGTTGATCCTGCAACCGGACATCCTGATCTGCGACGAACCGACCTCGGCACTGGATGTTTCGGTGCAGGCGCAGATTCTCAATCTGCTGCTCGACCTGAAGGCCGAATTCGGCTTGACCTACCTGTTCATCAGCCACGATCTGGCAGTGGTCGAGCATCTGGTCGATCGCGTTGCCGTGATGTACAAGGGCAGCATCGTCGAGCTGGAAACCCGCGAAAAGATTTTTGCCGAAGCTAGCCATCCGTATACCCGCATGCTGCTGGCCTCGGCGCTCACACCCGAACCGGGTCTGGGCATCCCCGAACTGGCCGTAGCGGCCTGATCCCTACCTTATTGAACCGCACAACACTAATATACCGAGGAGCAAAAAATGAGCAGAGCACAAGCCATCGCGCAGGCGAGCGCCTATTTCGACGATGGCCGTTTCATGGCGACCTTGCAACGTCGGGTCGCGATCCGTACCGAAAGCCAGGAAGCCGCCAGCCGTCCGATTCTGTATGACTACCTGCAACAGGAAATCATCCCCGAATTGCAAGGTCTCGGTTTTAGCTGCCAGGTGATCGACAATCCACTGCCCGATGGCAGCCCGTTCCTGCTGGCCGAACGCCTCGAAGCCGATGCCGCCTTCACGCTGCTGACCTACGGTCACGGCGATGTTGTGCGCGGTTACGACAAGCAATGGCGCGCCGGTCTCAGCCCATGGGAAATCGTGGTCGACGGCGACCGCTGGTATGGTCGCGGCACCGCCGACAACAAGGCGCAACACACCATCAATTTCGCCGCACTGACGGAAGTCATGAAGCTGCGCGACGGCAAGCTCGGTTACAACGTCAAAGTGATACTGGAAATGGGCGAAGAAACCGGCTCATCCGGTTTGAAGGAAGTTGCCGAACTATATCGGGACAAACTCAAGGCGGACCTGTTCATCGCCTCCGATGGCCCGCGCGTCAATGCCGCTACACCGACCATGTTCCTCGGTTCGCGCGGCGGCTGCAATTTTGACTTGCGTGTCAATTTGCGCGATGGCGGTCATCACTCCGGCAACTGGGGCGGCCTGCTGCGCAACCCCGGTGTGCGACTGGCTAATGCCATCGCCTGCCTGGTTGATGGCAAGGGCCGTATCCGCGTGCCCAGCCTGTTGCCGCAATCGCTGCCGCAAAGCGTGCGCAATGCGCTGGTCGGCGTTGAAGTCGGCGGCGGTCCAACTGATCCGGAAGTCGATCCACACTGGGGCGAGCCTGGCATGACACCGGCCGAACGCGTCTTCGGCTGGAACACGCTGGAAGTGCTGGCCTTCAAGACCGGCAATCCAGAAGCGCCGGTCAATGCAATTCCCGGCCATGCCTCGGCGCATTGCCAGATTCGTTTTGTGGTTGGCAGCGATGACAAGAATTTCCTCGACAACATCCGCGCCCATTTGCATGCCCATGGTTACACCGATGTCGAAGTCAGCTTGTCGGGCGTGCAGTTCAACGCCACCCGTCTCAATCCCGACGATGACTGGGTGCGCTGGGGTCTGGCGTCGATGCAGCAGTCGAGCGGCAAGCAGCCGACCTTGTTGCCGAACCTGGGCGGTTCGCTGCCCAACGACGTGTTTGCCGATGTGCTCGGTTTGCCCACACTGTGGGTACCGCACTCTTATCCAGCCTGCTCACAGCATGCGCCCAACGAGCATATACTTGCCAGCGTGTCGCGCGAGTCGCTGCAAGTGATGGCTGGCTTGTTCTGGGATTTGGCAGAGCAAGGCAAGCAAGTCCATACGCAGCGCGCCGCGGCTTGAAATCAGTGACCGGCAGGGCAAGCGAGGGCTTGCACCTGCTGCTGTCGACAAATAAATAACACCCCCCAACGGAGCAAGCACATGAGTACAGCTTTGTGCCAGATCGGTGATCTGGACGACGTCAAGGAAGAATTGGTCGGTATCCGCCGTCACCTCCATCAGCACCCGGAGTTGTCTTACGAAGAGGTCGATACTGCCAAACTGGTCGGCGACCGGCTCGAAGGCTGGGGGTATACGGTCACGCGCCATATCGGCGGCAATGGCCTGGTGGCGACGCTGCGTGCCGGTACCAGCACCCGCAGCATCGGCGTGCGCGCCGACATGGATGCCTTGCCGATCCATGAGCAGACCGGTCTGAGCTATGCCAGTGCCCATCACGGCAAGATGCACGCCTGCGGCCATGATGGCCACACCACTATGTTGATGGCAGCGGCGCTGCAATTGTCGCGTACGCGCAATTTCGACGGCACCGTCTATCTGGTATTCCAGCCAGCAGAAGAAGCTGGCTTCAACAGCGGCGCCGAACAGATGATCAAGGATGGCCTGTTCGAACGCTTCCCGATGGATGCCATTTTCGGCATGCACAACCATCCGGGCGTCGCCACTGGCACCTTCATGTTCCGCGCCGGACCTTTTATGGCCGCTTGTGACACCGTCAAGATCAAGGTGCTCGGCAAAGGCAGCCACGCCGCACGGCCGCAGCTGGGCATCGATCCGCTGATGAGCGCTGCCAGTCTGGTGATGGCCTTGCAAACTGTGGTCTCGCGCAATATCGACCCGATGGAAACTGCCGTGGTCACGGTCGGCTCCTTGCATGCTGGTCATGCTGCCAATGTGATTCCGGAATATGCCACGTTGGAGTTGAGCGTACGCTCCTTCAAACCGGAAGTGCGCCAACTACTGGAACAACGCATCTGCGCCCTGGTGCACAGCCACGTGGAAGGCTATGGCGCCACCGCCGAGATCGACTACATCCATGGTTATCCAGTGCTGGTCAATTCCGACGCCGAGACTGAGTTCGCACGTCAGATAGCCATTGAGCTAGTCGGCGAAGAACAGGTCATTTCGCCATTCGGCCCGATTGCCGGCAGCGAAGACTTTGCCTATTACCTGCAACAGCGTCCCGGTTGTTTCGTGCGCGTCGGCAATGGCGCCGGCAAGCCGATGTTGCACAATGCCCACTATGACTTCAACGATGAAAATGTCACCATCGGCGGCGCCTACTGGACCCGTCTGGTCGAACGTTACTTAGCTGTGTCGGCCGCCTAGCCTGCGGCATGGGTCGCTATTGGTCCCCACTGGCCAGGGTGATCAAGGTATTGAGAAAAGCGCGCGCTGCCTGCGGCAGCGTGCGGCCTGACAGCGACTGGATTTCCATCTGCAAGGTATTCATGTCACGGTCGCGGATCGGCAAGGCGACCAATGCGCCATTCTCGATCAGCTTACGGATCGGCAAATGTGCCGAAAAGCCAACGCCATCGGTGGCCAATACAAAACCCAGCAAGGCATTGATGGAGTCGCTGCTCAGCGCCGGTTCCAGCAGCAGGTTCTTGCGGCTGCAACAGGCATCGATCAAGCGGCGCATGGTGATGTTTTTTTGCGGCAAGGCCAGCGGATAGCCGATCAATTCCGACAGCCCGACCTGCTTGCGGCCCGCCAGTGGATGCTGTGGATTGACTACCGCCAGAATCGGCGCGCTCTGTGAATACTCGACTTTGATGTCGCGGTCTGGCGCCATGGTGAATGTCAGGCCGATATCGACCGCCCCGGCGCGAATTGCCTCGGCCACTTCGGCCGCATTGCCGACCGACAGATGGAAGCGGATACCGCCATGCTGACGGCGGAAATGTTCAATCGCCCGTGGCAGGAACTCGAGTGCAAAGCCTTCGGTACTGGCCAGCTTGACCTCGCCGCGGCGCAAACCCTTCAAGGCCAGCAATTCATTGCCGATACGCTCGGTTTCCAGTTGCGCACGCAAGGCATGTGCCGCCAGCAGCTCGCCAGCGGCATTCGGCTTCATGCCGCGCGAGACGCGTTCGAACAAAGGCGTGTCGAGTTCATCTTCGAGCCGTGCAATCTGCCGGCTAATCGCCGAGGATGCCACGTTGAGCGTCAACGCTGCCTCCGTGATCGAGCCGCGTCGCACCACTTCGAGGAAGTAGCGCACGGCAGTTTCTTGCAGGATACGGGTATTGGTCATGGCCCTTATTTTAGGAGTGGTTTGCCGAATCGGCAATCGATTATTCTAAACATTATTCTTGTTGCAAACCATGCGTAGTCGTACGATGGATTCCAATCACAGACGCCGTTCCTGTTGAGTCGCATTAGCGCATCCATCCCACGCAAGGAAACCGAGCATGTCGCCTGCAACTGAGTCACGGAAGTACCAATATCTGGTTCTGGCCTTGTTATATCTGGGCTGGTGCGTGTCTTACATCGACCGCGCTGCAATCACCTTTGCGGCCACCTATATTGCCAGCGAGTTTCAGCTCAAGCCTTCCGATCTCGGTATCTTGCTGAGCAGCTTTTTCCTCGGTTATTCCTTGTTGCAACTGCCCGGCGGCTGGCTGGCCGACCGCTTCGGCTCGCGTCCGGTGATTGTCATTTCCATTCTGCTGTGGTCGGTGTTTACCGGCGTGACCGGCATGGCCTGGTCGATTTCCAGTCTGGTCATCATCCGCTTCGTGTTCGGCATCGGCGAAGGTGCTTTCCCGGCGGCCAGTGTCAAGGGCGTGGCCGAGACCTTCGGCAAGGAAGAGCGTCCCAAGATGTCTTCTTTCCTGATGTCATCCAATTACGTCGGCAGCATGCTGGCGCCGCTCATCATTGCGCCGCTGATCATTGCCTTTGGCTGGCGCAATGTATTTCATTACATCGGCATTGCCGGGCTGGTGTTTGCGCTGGTCTACTGGTTCGTGGTCAAGCCGATCAAGCAAATCAAAGGCGACACCGCCGCGGATGCCGAAAAGAAGGTAATCAACAAACAGGCGTTTCGCGCCTTGCTGAAAATGCCGCTGATGTGGCAGATCGTTGCCGTCTGGTTCGGCCTGAGCATTGTCAACAAGGGGCTTGACTCTTGGATGCCGACCTATCTGATGACCCAGCGCGGCCTCAACCTGAAGTCAGTCGGCCTGCTGTTGCCGTTGCCCTATGTGCTGGCCGGTATTGCCACTGCCATTGGCGGCTGGGTCATGACGCGTTTCTTCGATGGCCGCGAACGTTATTTGCTGATCGGCGCCTCGGTACTGACCGCCATCTTCGTCTACTGCATGTACACCGCCGACAGCGTGGCGGCGCTGATTACGTTTCAGTGTATTGCCTACTTCTTCAAATCCTTCGTGCTGGCGACCTGTATCGCTTTGCCGACCAAGATGCTGCCAGCCAATCTGATCGGTTCCAGCATTGGCATGGTCAACCTGGGCGGCCAGTCGGCCGGTTTCATTTCACCGCTGGTGATCGGCTTTCTGGTCAGCGCCTTTAGCAACTACGACTATGCGTTTGGCTTCCTGATCGCAGCGGCCTGTTTCTCGGTGCTGGTCAGTTTGTTCATTCACACCATGAAGGGATCGGCATACGCCCAGCACGCCTGATCATTTAAGACAATTCAAGGATTTTCATGTTGCATCACAATCTGGTTGAAAAAAGTGCAGTTGAACTGCGCGAACTGATCGGTAGAAAACAGCTTTCCCCGGTGGAATTGCTGGACGCCTGCATCGCCCGCATTGAAGACCTCAATCCGCGTATCAATGCCGTCACTGCCACCTGCTTCGAGCGCGCCCGCAGTGAGGCCAAACTAGCTGAGCAAGCGGTCATGGCCGGTCAGCCCTTGGGCTTGTTGCATGGCCTGCCTATCGGCATCAAGGATCTGGAAGAAACCGCCGGATTGCTGACCACTTATGGCTCGGCGCTCTATCGCGGCAATGTCCCGACACGCGACAATGCGCTGGTGGCAAGACTGCGCGCGGCCGGTGCGATTGTTGCCGGCAAGACCAATATTCCTGAAATGGGCGCCGGTGCCAATAGTCGCAACACCGTCTGGGGTGCCACCGGTAATCCGTTCAACCCGCTGCTCAATGCCGGTGGTTCGTCGGGCGGCTCGGCCGCCGCGCTGGCGACCGATCTGCTGCCCTTATGCAGCGGCTCCGATACCGGTGGCTCCTTGCGTATTCCAGCGGCCAAATGCGGCGTGGTCGGCTTCCGTCCATCGCCAGGCCTGGTGCCGAGCGAACGCAAGCTGCTCGGCTGGACGCCGATTTCCGTGGTCGGCCCCATGGGGCGCACGGTAGCCGATACGGTACTGCAATTGCGTGCCACCGCTGGCATGGACCTGACCGATCCGCTCAGCTATCCGCTGGGTGACGATCCGTTTGCCGCGTTGCCGCAGATCGATCTGTCGCAACTGCGCATCGGCTACACCGAAGATTTCGGCGTGTGCGATGTCGACAATGGCATCCGCCAAGTGTTTCGCAACAAGATCGCCGCCATCAGCCCGTATGTGAAATCCTGCGAACCAGTCAACATCGACATGGGCGAAGCGCATCGTTGCTTCGACGTGATCCGCGCCGAGAGTTTCGTCGCCGGTTTTGAAGCTGCCTATCGCCGCGATCCCTCTTCATTGGGACCGAACACCCGAGCCAACTATGAACTTGGCGCCGCCATGACGCTGGCCGATAGCGCCTGGGCCCAGGGCGAGCAAACGCGCCTGTTCCGCCGCTTCCAGGGGCAGTTCGCCGATGTTGATCTGATCCTCTCGCCGACCACGCCGGTGTCGCCGTTCCCGTGGAGCGAGCTCTATCTCAAGGAAATCAACGGCGTCGCGCTGGAGAATTATTACCGCTGGCTGGCACTCACCTACGTGGTGACACTGGCCACCAATCCTTCGATTTCGCTGCCCTGCGGCGTCGATCACAAACAGATGCCATTCGGTCTGCAAGTCACCGGCGGTTTCCGCGCTGACAAATACCTGCTTGGCTGCGCCGCTGCGCTGGAACAGTTATTCGACAGCAGTGCCGAACTGCGCCGCCCGCGGCCGAATCTGAACGCGCTGCGTCGTAGCCAGGTCGACCTCAAATCGATTGTGACGCATCCACCACTGGCGAGTGCCTTCGCCGAACAGGCGGCCAGCGCCCCGGCTGTCTGACACCACTTGTTTATTTGATTACCCACTTGAGAAACCGCACCATGAGCAATATCATCCGCATCAACACCAACGCCCGTATGAGCCAAGTGGTTCTGGCCAATGGCTTCGCCTTCCTGTCCGGTCAGGTAGCGAACAATGCCGGCAGCCCGATTGAACAACAAACAAAAGAAGTACTGGCCAAGATCGACGCCTTGCTGATCGCACAGGATATCAAGCGCGAAAAAATCGTCAGTGCTAATGTCTGGCTCAGTAGCCCGGCGCATTTCTCTGCCTTCAACGGCGTCTGGGATCAATGGATTCCAAGCGGACATGCGCCGGCGCGCGCCTGCGTGCAAGCCTTGCTGATGTTGCCGGGACTCGATGTCGAAGTCGCCGTCATCGTGGCGGCGTAAGCAGTTTTAGTCATGCCAAACAGTCGCCAAGCCCAGCATGTCGTCGTCATTGGTGCTGGTGTGGTCGGTCTGAGTACAGCGCTCAAGCTGGCCGAAGCCGGCCATCGCGTCGATGTCTATGAAGCCGCCAGCGAACCGGCGCAAGGCGCCAGTTTTGCCAATGCCGGGTTGATTTCGCCCGGGCATTGTTTCAGTTGGTCCGAGCCAGGTGCCGTCGGCGTGTTCATCCGCAGTCTGTTCGGCAAGGCTGACGGCCTTGGCGTGATACGCTGGTGGAGTCCGCGGCTGTGGCGCTGGGTCGGCCAGCGGCCGATGACGCTCGATGGCATTCCGATCCTGGGGCGCAGCCGCCATGCCAATCTGCTATTCAATTGCGGCCGCGGTGCGATGGGCTGGACCATGGCCAGCGGTTGCGCGCAGATCATTTGCGATTTGATCGCAGCGCGCACACCAGCAATCGACTGTCGCGCCTACCGTTGGGATCGTTTTTAGCGCAGGTCGCAAGCGCGCCGTGGGCCAGCCAATTGTGATCAATGATTTGATTTTCGTTTGAAGGAAAGCTGTTATGCACGTTCATCCATCCTCCTCCGTGGACTACCTGATCATCGGCGGCGGCATTGCCGGAGCCTCGATTGCCTACTGGCTGGCGCCGCATGCCAGCGTGACCTTGCTGGAGCGTGAGTCGCAGCCCGGCTATCACAGCACCGGTCGTTCGGCGGCGCTGTATATGGCCAGCTACGGTCCGCCGCAGGTGCGGGCATTGACCTGCGCCAGTCGTGACTTCTTCGATGCTCCGCCGGCCGGTTTTACCGATCATCCCTTGCTCACGCCGCGTGGCGCGCTGTTCATCGCTGGTCCCGATCAATTGGCCGAACTCGATGCGCATGAAGCCATCGTGCGTTCGGTCAGCGATCAGGTAGAACGCCTGAGTGCCGCCGAAGCCTGCGCGCGCGTACCGGTGTTGCGGCCCGAACTGGTCGCCGGTGCGATCTATGAAGCAGACGCCGCCGACATCGACGTACATGGCTTGCATCAAGGTTTCCTGCGCGGTGCGCGGGCCGCTGGCGCACGCGTGGTGTGCGACGCCGAGGTACAGGGTTTGCTGTTTACCGATCAGCAGTGGCAGGTGACGACTTCGCAAGGGCAATTCAACACCCCTGTTGTGATCAATGCCGCCGGTGCCTGGGCCGATGAGATTGGCGCGTTGGCCGGTGCGGCGCCAATCGGGTTGGTGCCGAAGCGCCGCTCGGCCTTGACCTTTGCCGTTGACGCCGCCCTCGACAGTGCCGCCTGGCCGATGTTCGCGCGCGTTGATGAGTCGTTTTACGTCAAGCCGGATGCCGGTCTGCTCATGGGCTCGCCGGCCAATGCCGATCCGGTGCCGCCGCACGATGTGCAGGCCGAAGAGCTGGACATCGCCATCGCCATTGATCACATCCAAACCAACACAACGTTGCAGATTCGTCGCCCGTCCCATGTCTGGGCAGGCTTGCGTTCGTTTGTTGCCGATGGCAGTTTTGTCGGAGGTTTTGACGACCAGGTGGCAGGCTTTTTCTGGGCCGCAGGGCAGGGTGGTTATGGTATTCAGACCGCGCCTGCTGCAGGCGAAGTCTATGCAGCGCTGTTGCGCGGCTTGCCGATACCTGCACATGCCGCCAGTTTTGGCGTCGATGCGCAGGCGCTAGGCCGCGCCCGGTTGTGACCGCACGCGCATCACGCTGCCTTTAAAAAATCCTGGCCGAGATCGAGCAGCACGTCGCGCACCAGCGAGGCGGTGCTTTGGCAACCGAGTTTGTCCTTGATGCTGGCGCGATGCACATCGACCGTCTTGACGCTGATGTTGAGATCGCGGGCGATGATCTTGCTCGATGCGCCGAGAATCACCTTTTCCATGATTTCACGTTCACGGGTAGTCAGTGTCTTGAGCTTGGCCTGCAATTGCAGGCGGCGTTCGCGCGCGTGGCGATTGCCGGCCACGCTCTTGAGAGTAACCTGAATGCGTTCCAGCATCTGCTGCGAGTTATACGGCTTCTCCAGAAAATCGACGGCACCATTGCGCAGGGCGCGCACCGACATCGGAATATCGCCGTGGCCCGAGACGAAAATGACAGGAATGTCGGCACCGATTTCGGTGAGCCGTTCCTGCAACTGGAAGCCGCTGATTTCGGGCATGCGCACATCGAGGATCAGGCAGCTCAGACTGTTGGCGTCGAAGGCTTTCAAAAAAGCATCGGGACCGGCAAAGCATTCGGTGCGAATATTGACTGAGCTGAGCAACCAGGCCAGTGAAGTGCGAACGGCGTCATCGTCATCGACGATATACACCACGGGGGTATTGGTATCCATCTTGCATCCCTCAGGTGATTGGCTAATTCTTCAAGGCGATCGCTGCGCGGCAACGGTGTCGGCACCAGCGATGACTTTGTCTTTGATCTAAAGCAAAAAACAGACCTGAATGGCAGAATGTTTGGTGGCGGCGCTGTGCTGAAGGCAGAACCGGGATTTACTTGCCGCACTGACATTTTTCGCGGTCAAATCTAGGTAAAACTACCTAGATGCTTAGCGGGATTCCCCGTTGCCGGTGGTAGTTGATCGAATGGTTTGGGGCGGCCGCTTGCTTTACTCTGGTGATCAGGTAACCGGGATGGGGCATTGCTGTTGCAGATGCACCGGATCGGTCAGGCAGCTAGTGTTTGGCTGTCATGTCAGCAGTCATTCGGGAGTCCAGCATGAGCGCCACAGGCGTGACCACTTTGAGCCAGGAACAGTTGGCATTTCGCAATGCGATGGCGCATCTGCCCGCAGCAGTGAGCATCATTACCACCAATGGCAGCGCCGGACGTTGCGGCATTACCGCCAGTGCGGTGTGCTCGGTGACAGATTCACCGCCGACGATTCTGGTCTGCATCAATCGTGGCAGTGCCATGCATGATTTGTTCAGGAAAAATGGTCGCTTGTGCGTCAACGTGCTCAGCGATGAGCAGGAGCAACTGGCGCTGCATTTTTCTGGCGCGACTAAGGTAGCAATGGAGGAGCGCTTTGCCTGGGATCTGTGGGAACCCGATCAGCCGCAGCCGATGTTGCGCGATGCCTTGGTCAAGTTGCAGGGGCGCATCAAGGAGTTCAAGGAAGTTGGCTCGCACTCGGTGATGTTTGTGGAGCTTGATGATATTCGGGTCAGCGAGGAGAAGGATAGTCTGATCTACTTCAACCGCCTGTTTCACAAGGTCAAGCGCATGGCGGCTTGAGTTGGTCGTAAGGTTCATTGCGCATCGCATGTGCGAACGCATGTGCGAAATCTGATAGACGCTCCCATCTTGCCCGATTGATACTTTGCGCGCTCCTGAAAAAAAGGGGGCCGAGTTTGGAAGCTCGTACGCACAAGGCGGACATCCGCCGACCCGGCGGTTTTTTCGTCTGTACAATGTCGTTCTCTCTGGGCGGCAGTGGCAGGGAGGCTTAGGCCTGCCGGGTTCCTTGTGCACCGGTCTTCCAACCTTGTCATTTGCCGCCCACCCCGTTTGGAAGCGGGGCGTTGCGGTGTCACTTACTGCGCAAGGAGTTGAGTATGTCTTGTCATTGCACGTCTGATCATCAATCCATTCCCCCAACACATCAAGACTTTTGCTGGATTCACGGCCCAGGGCAACAGGATCGCCGCGCCGGTTTTGTGGAGCGCACGCGCGATATCGCCGCCGGTGTGCATGCCTGTCTGCAAATCATTTATTCCAGCGATCTGGTGCGTGAGATTAATCTCGACGATGGGCTTGGGGAGATTTCTGCGCCGGCTATCGGCCGAGCCGATGCGGTGGCGTTGTTTCGCTTGTCGGTGGCGGCGAGCGGGCTACTGTGTGAGGCTGCCGATGAGCAGATTGCTTTGCTGAATGCGCTTGCTTAGTGGCTAGTTGTTGCTGCTGATTTTTTCATTCTCGAACGCGCTTGCGGGACTGGCCCGGCAAGCGCGTCCAAAGAAATTCCATGCAGCAGAGAAGGAAAAATCCTGTATGTCAACAATCACAAATCCAGTACCAGCAACCCTGATCGCGCCCGCGAAACACAAGTGCAAATCTGATCGTTGGCGGCTTTCTCTTTCTTCGATAAGCAATTGTCGCGATGATCGGGTTCGCCTTCCAGCAGTGGCACCACGCAAGTGCCGCAAATGCCTTCACGGCAAGAGGTATCGATATCAATGCCGTTCTGGCTCAGGATATCGACAATGGGAATGCCAATCGGAATCTGCAACACCTTGCCCGAGCTGGCCAGCTTGATCTCAAAAGCAGCATCACCGCTGGCGCCAGCGGCGGCAGCAACAGGTACTGCCGCCTGGAAATGCTCCAGATGAATCGCTTCCTCCGGCCGGTTGCGTGCCGCACTAGCCACCACCGCATCCATGAACGGTGCCGGGCCGCAGGTGTAGACATGCGCGTGTGCTGGCGCTGCATCCAGACAGGCTTGCAGATAGTGTGTCAAGTCAGCTGGCAGCACGCCATAGTGGAAACGCACCTTGCCGGCAAACGGTGGCGCATCCAGCAGGTCGGCAAACGCCGCATGCTCACGCGCCCGCACAAAATAATGCAGAGTAAATTGCTCACCCTTGGCCAGCAGGCGATAAGCCATGCTCAACAACGGCGTCACACCAATGCCTGCACCGAACATCACATGCGCGCTGGCATTGGCGTCGAGTGCAAACAGATTGCGCGGCAGGCCCACTTCCAGCAGCGTGCCGGTCTGCACCGCATCATGCAAGGCCGCCGAGCCACCGCGTGACGCGACTTCCTTCTTGACCGCGATGGTGTAGGCATGCACATCGTCGAGCGGACCACACAAGGAATATTGGCGCATGACGCCAGTGGGACCGGTGACGTCGATATGCGCGCCCGGCTCATACTGCGGCAAAGCGGCGCTATCCGGACTGACCAGGCGGAAGGAACGGATATCGCCGGTTTCGTCGGTGATCTTGTCTACGATTAGTTTCATGATGCGGGCCAGACGATGAACAAAGAAATTACAACAGGAAGCCGAGGGCGTTGAGCGCGTCCATCGCATTGATCAGACGTACCACCTTTTGCTCCAGCTTCGGACCTTCGGCAGTGAAGCGGATACGGTGCGTCAGATTGGCGACGAACAGGGTATGTGCCTGACGCTTGTAACCGACCAATACTTGCGCCGAATTGATTTCCACCAATTCAGCACTCAAGTGTACTGGCACGAAACGTGACACCGTGCGCACTGTCGCCGATGCATCGGCGGCCGACATGGCGAAGCCGGAGGTCAGACGTTCGATGCGCATCTTGCGCATGCGTGCATCGTCGTAGGCATAGTTCAACTGGGCTTCGAAGTCGGTCGTCTCGGGATCGATCGGCACCACATAGTGGCCGTCGTCGGCCCACAGTGCCGACCAGGCAGCGTAGTCTTTCTTGTCCAGGATTTCGGCTTCTTGCCAGACGAACGCAATGGCACGGGCCATCGGTTCAGAAAAGCCTTGCAGGCTGTCGGTATTGATCATCATTGCTCCATCATCTTTTTCCACATGGCATACGCTTCGCGCATGCCGGTTTCATCGGTCGAGTGCGATACCTTGTCGCCGTTGTCGTCCACCCATTCACGGTTGAGGCCGCGATTGACCAGGATCGGTGCGTCACGGCCAGCATAGGAGCCGGTCTGCACGCGTTCCCAGGCTTCGGCGTCATCGGGACTGCCGAAACCGAATGGACCCTGGAAGTGTTCGTGGATGCGCAGGCGTTCGCGGTTGGCGATGTCCGGACCACCATCCATGCCCAGCGCGATGTGGCGAATCTGCGTTTCGGTCACGGACACCGGATGCAAGACGCGGAAGAACGACATCGACATCGCCACATTGGGGAACAGGTTCAGGTTGAAACCGGCGCCGTGCAACGAGCGCACAATGCGGCGCACCTGCTCCGGCGGCATGGTCTTGGACAGTTCTTCGGTGATGTGGCTGAAGCGTTCCTGCAATGGCTCGCTGCCGTCATCGAGGTCCAGGTCGACGTGTTCCGGCACCATCACCATGACGCTGTGGCCGTTGCCGAGCGAACGCGTGATCGACTGGTCGTCGGTCATGAAGGACAGCATTTCCGAGGTTTCGGCATCGACCGATTGCAAGAAGGTCTTGTGCACGACCGGGAAGTGATAGCCGTCGGTGGTGTTTTCCAACTGGATTTTCCAGTTGCCCTTGAAGCTGAATTTGTGTTCGCCCTGGGTCTTGATCTTGAAGCCGGCACCTTGTTTCATGAACAGGTCGATCCAGTGACGGGCGTTACCGAGGAAGTCTTCCAGAGGTTCGATGTCTTGCTTGAAGCTGGCGAAAATCATGCCGCCGTAAATGCCCACGCGCAGGCTGTTGAGCGGCAGGTCGGATTTTTCGATGACGTCTTCATAGCCTTCTGGATAGGGCAGGCCGCGCAGCTTGCCGTCCAGGCCGTAAGACCAGCTGTGATACGGGCAGGTGAAGCCGGTGGCATTGCCTTTGTGCTTTTCGCAGACGGTGGCGCCACGATGGCGGCAGCGGTTTTCCAATACGTTGACCTTGCCGCTTTTGTCACGCACCACGATGACCGGCTGGCGGCCGATCTGGGCGGTCTTGAAGTCGCCGGGATTGCGCAATTCGCTTTCATGCGCGACCCAGACCCAGGTCTTGTAAAAAATCTTGTCCATCTCGGCTTCGAAGATCTGCGCGTCGGTGTACAGCGATGGATCAACGACGGCGCCCTGCACCAGATCGGCGTAGGAAGAATCGGGCGTTCTCGGATGGAAGCGTAGCGGTGCGTTCATGGCGTTCTCCATAGTGTTGCAATGATTCAGGTGAAATAGTCGGATTCAGTCGGCGTGCAGTGGCAATGTCTGTTGCAGCATTTGTTCCAGATGCAGGCCAAGCGCGCACAGTTTTTCGTCGTCGCCTTTGCGGCCGACCAATTGCAGGCTGGCAAACAGCGCCGTGCCAGGCAACGGTACCGGAATGCTCAAGGCCGGATGGCCGCTCAGATTGAACGGGCGCACCAACGAACTGAGCGTGAGTACGGAGGTGCCGTTGCGGATCGCTTCCAGTGTCGGCGGCAATTGCGGCAGGCTCGGCAGCAGCAGCGCATCGGCATCTTGCAGGGCGGCGTCCACGGTGGCGCTGAACATGGCGCGCACCACTTCGGCATTGGCAATGGCGGCCTCGCTGGTGCTGCCGGCAGCGCTGAGGCGCTTTTCAATATCGGCCCCCAGTTTGCCCTGGCCGGTCAACTGACCGAAGGCCGCGTAGGTTTCGGCATTGATCAGCACCATGCCAGCGTCGAAGGCTTCCTGCATGCCTTCGAGGGTGATGGTTTCGCCTTGCCAGCCGGTGCTGTTGAAGGCTTCCTGGATGGCATTGATGATGCTGGCGTCGCTGTTGGTGCGCACCAGGCGCACCCGTGCGCTGGCTTGTGCGGTGCTGGCGCGGGTGCGGTCGAAGCCGGGGGTGATCGCGGCCATGACCTTGGCAATGAGCGACATCTTGCGTGCAAAGGGACCGACGCAATCGAGCGTACTGCGTTGCGGATAGGCGCCGACGCGGCTGACGCGGCCATAGGTCGGCTTGAAGCCAATCACGCCGCAGCAGGCCGCCGGCAGACGGATCGAGCCGCCGGTGTCACTGCCGATGGCAACATCGACCAGGCCGGCACCGACTGCTACCGCTGAGCCGCTGGAGGAACCGCCGGGCATGCGCGCCGGATCTTGCGGATTGACCGGGGTGCCGCTCCAATCGTTGATGCCGGTCATGCCGTAGGCCAGTTCGTGCATGTTGGCCTTGGCGATGATTTGCCAGTCAGCGTTGAGCAGATGGCGCACCACATCGGCGTGACTGCTGGCGGGGGCGGCATCGGCCAAGGCTGCACTGCCGCCACGCGTGGGCATGCCTTGAATGTCGAGGCAATCCTTGATGGCCACGCTAGGGCCACTGCCGCCCAGATGGAAACGGGCGACCAGCGCGTTGTGGCTGCCGGGTACGGTGGTGGGTGACATGGTCAGGCGTCTTTCGTTGGAAGCGTGTCGGTGAACTTGCCGGCTGCATCCCAGGGCATGCAAAACAGGCGTTGCGTGCGGAAGTGCGCCATTTGCCAGACGCCTTCCTGTTTGCTGAAGTCGATGGTCAGGCGCGCACCGATCAGTTCCGAGCGGCCGTCCTCGTAAGTTGATACTTGCTGCATGACCCATTGACCATGGGCGGTCTGGCCGCTGACTGTTACGGCATCGGCAGTCAGGAAATGGGCATTCATCTTGAAGTGGGTCGACAGCGGTGCCAGGTAGCCGCCCAGGAAGCTGACAATCGCTGCGCGCCCCTGCTGGCGACCGAAGGTTTGCGTGTACAGCGTACCGACGCCTTCCCAAATGGCTTGCGGGGTAAATAGCGCACCCAGTTGCGGGGTATCGTGATCGACGCAAGGTTGGTCGCACAGCTTCATGTAGCGCGCCAACACATTGCGCACGGCGCGCTCGTCTTCAACTGCGGTCACACGCGCTTGGAGCGCGGCCAGGGCTTGCAGGAGGTGTTCAGGTGTCATGGCTGCATCCAGTTAACAATAAAGTGCTGCTCGTTCAGGCTGGCCGTGTGGCTGGCACTGGGTGCACGCAGACGAGGTGCGCGACAAATCAATGGGACCAATTTTAGAAGTCGCATCAAAATAGATCAAATTCATGTAAGATATCTCCAAAATAAATACGACTAATTTTGGTATTCGACTTGGATTTGGTCGACGTTGGAGCGCGTTGCCATGAAAAATTGCACCATTCCTGAGGGGGAAAATAATGGCAACGTTCAACAACATGGATCTCAACCTGCTGCGCGTGTTTCAGGCGATTGCCGACGAGCGCAGCCTGACCCAGGCCGGTAATCGGCTGCACTTGTCGCAACCGGCGGTCAGTTATGCGCTGGGGCGTTTGCGCCTGATCTTCGACGATCCCTTGTTCATTCGCACCAAGGAGGGTATGCAGCCGACGCCGACCGCAGTCGAGTTGTCCAAGCCGATCAGTCGTGCCTTGCAGGCGGTACAGGATGCGCTGCGCTATGCCGAGCGCTTTGATCCGCTGAGCAGTACGCGGGTGTTTCGAGCCTCGATGACTGACGTGGCGGAAATGGTGTTCTTGCCGCCGGTGTGCGAGCAATTGAATGAGTTGGCGCCGTCCACGCGCTTGCATGTGGAGCAGGTGGCGTCGGCCCAGATCGAAGAAGCTTTGCGCACTGGCCGGCTCGATTTTGCCATCGGCAATCTGCCGGCGCTCAAGCCGCTGACGCATTATGAATTGCTGTTTCGGGAGTCGTATGTGTGCATGACGCGCCGTCGTGACGGCTTGCCACAGGGCGAGCAGTTGGCGCTCGATGAATTTCTGGCGATGTCGCACGTGCTGGTGCAATCGGCAGAGAGCAGTCACCAGCAGGTGGAAGATTCGTTCCGCACCTTGGGCATTCATAGAAAAATCGGCCTCGATATTCCACACTTCTCGGTCTTGCCGCGCATCCTGGCGCGCTCGGACCTGGCTGCCACGTTGCCGCTGCGCATTGCCCGCATGTTCCAGAGCGAAGGCCATGGCGACTTCGTGGTGTATCAATTGCCGGTCGACATTCCTGCCGTGGATGTGACCTTGCACTGGCATGCAGATTTCGACAGTGACGCCGGCAGCAGTTGGTTGCGGCAGTTGATCGTCGGTTTGCTGCAAGAGTACGGGCGCTCATCCTGAGAGCCAAGCAATGACGCCCACCAGCGGCGGGCGTCATGGTTCAGGTCGATACGGTCAGACTTCGGGCTTAGAAGCGGTGACGCATGCCTAAACGCACAGCGGTTTGCACGCCAGTGCCGGACTGGATGCCGCCGCCGAATACGGGATACGCATTGGCGCCCTTGTCGCGGTCATACACGGCGCCGAAGTACAGGTCGGTGCGCTTGGAGATCTTGTAGTCGACCATTGCCACCAGTGCCTTGGCGCCGGCCACACCTTGGTTGCGGGTCTGGATCTGGTACGCCGCGCTCAAATCCCACAATGCCGTCAACGCATACACGGTACCGAGTTCATAGTTGGTGTATTTGGCGTTGGTGGCTGTGCTCTTGACCTGGGTCAAGACGCCGAACGGCGTCCATGCATCCAGCTTATAGGTGGCGCCAAGACCATACATGCGGGTCGAATCGGTACCGGTCGCATTCTTGACATCGGTGTAAGCCAGGCCGCTGCTGAACGGGCCATTGTCGTACTGGCCGTAGGCACTGATGGTACGGCTGGCAACGGTGCTGCCAGCGACTTCGCCGAAGCCATACATGGCGCCGACGGTGAAGCCGGCCATCTTGGCGCTGTTGTACTTGATCGAATTGTTGGTGCGGTCACCGGCATAGATATGGTCGTTCATGACAGCAGCATGCGCTGCATCGGCATGCAGACCCCAGCCGAACGAACCTGCTGGCGACAAGGCGCCCATGGCGTACTGGCCGCCCAGGTTGGACATGAAGTCGTATTGACGACCGAGACTGATGCTCCCCAGCTTTTGATCGCCCAAACCGACAAACGATTGACGGCCGAAAATCGCGCCGCCTTGGCCCAGCGTGCCATCGTCCGCATTGAAACCGGTTTCCAAGGTGAAGAAGGCATTGAGGCCGCCGCCCAGATCTTCGGTGCCCTTGAAGCCGATACGGCTGCCTTGTGCGATACCGCTATCCATACGCAGCAGCGACGACTTGCCGGTGGTCAGCGTATTGGAGTAATTGGTTAGGCCCAGATCGATCAAGCCGTAGATAGTGACTGAATCGGCTGCGTGGGCCATCCCCGTGGCGGCCGCGAGCGTGGCGGCGGCTAGCAGTTTCATGTTCATGTGAGGTAACTCCCGGTAATGTAATAGTAGAGGCAGGTAGATATGCGCTGAACACAACGCGCCGACCGCTCGCGGATCACGACGACTGAGTCACGTTATGTAGGGAGGATGGTAAGGAACGGGGCGGTGATTGATCAAATTGATGCGATCAATCAAAAACATAAGCAAGGCTGATTTTTGTGCAGCTGCAAATCTGCGTTAACTTAAAAGGCTTTTCTCAAGATCGGCTTTGCAAAAACTTGGTGCAGACTTACGGCCAATCAGACCTCGGAAAATCCTTGCAGCACCATGCAAGTGCGACAACGATGCGCAGGTCACCAATACGGCGCGCTGATTATTTTTTAAATTATTTTCTCAGCTGTCGTTTTTCACCAACGGCAAGGCGAAGCAAAAACTGGTGCCGCCCGACGCCGCAGGCTGCGCCCAGATATCACCGCGATGGCGCGCAATGATGTTCTTGCACAATGCCAATCCAATGCCGTTGCCGCTCACCTTGGACGTAAAGAAGCCGTCGAAAATCCGTTCATGCTGGCCCGCCTCGATGCCGCCGCCCTGGTCGGTTACCGTGATCAGGGCGGTGTTGGCGACCCGTTCGCAGCGGATCGTCACACGCCGTGAGGTAGCGGTAAAACCGCTCATCTCTTCAATTGCATTGAAGGCCAGATTGAGAATGACCTGACCAATCAAGACTTTCTCGCAACTGACCATGAGCTTGTCGTCGCTGTGGTGCACCTCGATCCGGGTTGCGCTGTCGGCCGCCTTGAGTTCGATAAAGTAACGCACGTCATTGAGCGTTTCGTTGATGTCGATCAAGGTTTCAGTTTGTTCCAGCTTGACCACGTATTCGCGCACGCTCTTGATGATGGTGGCGGCATGATCAACCTGGCGCGCCGCGCTGCCCAGGCCCCAGAGGATATTGTCGCGCGCAGCAGCGGTACTGAGATCGACACTGTTGAGGCGCAGCATGGCGCCTTCAAGAAAGTTGCGGATCGCTGCCAGCGGCTGGCTCAGTTCGTGTGCAATGGCGGTGGCCATTTCGCCCATGGCGTTGTGGCGCGCCAGGTATTCCAGCGCCGCCTGATTGTGCCGACGGGCATCTTCGGCTTCCACCTGATCGCTGATATCGCGGAAATGCAGCAGGTGGCCCTTGAGGTCGTTCTCAATCTCGATATAGCGGCACGAGGCATGGTGCCAGCGCCGCTGGCCGTTCTTTAGCACGATCTGGTAGCGGATCGGAAACGAAATTGCATCCGGCAAGGCCAGCGTCAGCAGTTCGCGCAATTCCTCGCGCGACTCGGGCTCGCACAACGCGGTGAAACTGCCGGGCGTGGGCTGGCCGGGGCGTACCCCCAATAACTTGCGGCCGGCGTCGCTGATATATTCAATACCGCCGTCGGCGCGCAATACCGCCACCCCTTCGTCGGAGTCCTGCATGAATTCCTTGAGGCGGCTTTCCAGCCGTTTCATTTCGCGCTTGATCTGTTCCTCGCGCGCAATATCGCGGAACTGCACCATGATCACATCCTGCTGCGCTAGCTTGACCAGCGTGGCCGTGGCCTCCGACAAAATCTCTTCGCCATTCTTGGCGCGATAACACCATTCGACCACATTGGTGCCATGCAAGACCGCGCCATGCAGCCACTGGCGCCCGATCTCGCGGCGGTACTCGTGCGAGCGCCGGCTCATGTCGGGCGCCTTCAGCGGCAGCAATTCTTCCAGCGTGAAGCCGAGCACGTCGCAGGCAGAGGGATTGGCCCACAGGATCGATTTGGTGTCGGCGTCGTGCAGGATGATGCACATGGTCAACGCTTCCATCATGCGCTGGAAGTCTTGCAGTGCAAATGCAGCGGGCGCGACGGCAAGCGGATCAACAATGGGTGATTCAGAAGGCATGTGCTGGTCCAGAAAAAAATAAGGGAAGCTGACGCCGGTGCTCCGTCACCGGCGTGCAAGCTAGCGCTAATTATAGAGGTGCCCGCCGGGCCGTGTGTGGTACGGCGTTTGTGGTGCGCAGTATTGCCAAAGTGCCTAGGGGATTTCTTTAGACACCCCGTTGCTTTTACCTAAAAAACGCCTATTCGTCCTGATTGAACCGGGTCAGTTCGATCCCTACACTCAGTTGCATGTGAGAGCGCATGGCCGTTGGCATGTTGTCAGGCGCTCTCGGCGGTTCAAGGCAATGCACTCAGGGAGAATCAGATGTCCTCATCGGAAACAATGGAAGCGCCGGATACGGCTCATGCCGCAAAGGAAGACGACATGGCGCAAGTATTCAGCGAAATTCGCAGCCGCCGCGACGAGTTCGGTCGCTTGCGTCACGTGCCCAGGGAATTCATCGCCAAGCTGAAAAAACTGGGGGTGTTCCGCGCTGCGACACCGGCCTGTTTTGGCGGCTCGGGACTGGCGCCGAGCGCTTTCTTGCAATTGGTGGAGAAGATTTCCGAGGCCGATGGCTCGGTCGGCTGGGTGGCCAGCTTTGGTTCCGCTTCGGTATATCTGGCGGCCTTGCCCAAGGCTACCCAAGCCAAGCTGTATGCCGAGTCGCCGGACCTGGTGTTTGCCGGTGGCCTGTTTCCGATTCAACCAGCGGTCCAGGTCGATGGCGGCTGGACCGTCAACGGTACCTGGAAATTCGCCAGCGGTTGCAAGGGCGCGGACATGCTCGGCGTCGGCATTGGTGCGGCAGTCCCAGGTCAGGCTGGCGCCAAGCCGCGCACGGCGGTACTGCCGCCGAGCCAGGTCGAGATTATCGATAACTGGGATGTGATGGGACTGGCCGGTACCGGTAGCCATGATCTGCGCGTCACCGAGCAATTCGTGGCGGACGAATGGACCTTTATCCGGGGCGGTGTGCCGACCATCGACGAGCCGCTCTATCGTTACCCGACCATCGCTTATGCGGCGCAAGTGCTGGGCGTGGTCAACCTTGGCATCGCCCGTGCTGCCATCGATGAAATCGCCAGCATGGCCGGTGGTCGTGTCGCCATTACCGGTGCGCCCAAGCTGGCCGACCGTTCGTATGTGCGCATCGAAGTTGCCAAGGCCGAAGCCATGTTGCGTTCGGCACGCGGCTTTTTGTACGACACCACCGACGATGTCTGGCAGGCAATCCTGGCCGGCAAAACGGTCACGCCGGAACAGGTCGCACTGCTGCGCCTGAGTGCGGTGGAAGTGGCGCGCGTGGGCAATCAGATTGTGCAGAACATGTTCGGTCTGGCCGGTACCACGGCGATCTATTCCAGCCATCCGTTGCAGCGCTATTTGCGCGATGCGGCGGTGGTCAAGCAACATGCTTTCCTCGGCGAAGGCATCTACGACGGCGCCGGGGCGGTGTCGCTCGGGGTGCCGCCGATGCCGGGTTTTTTGTAATTCATTGAACACCTTTTGGAGAACACCATGACACAAATCGTCGATAAAGATCCGCTGCGCGTGCTGTTTTGCGTCGGTGTCACGCAAAACTTCTTTGACCTGCCCGCGACGCAGACCGGCCCGGTCTGGAAGGCCTACGGCGAGATGATGACCGCCCTCAATGAAATGCCGGGCGTGAAAATCCTCGGCACCATGGATGACGACCGCACCATGGTCGGCAAATCCGATACTGCCCCTTGGACGTTCTACATCATGGCCGATGTGGTGGATCTCGATACGGTAGTGGCGGGCTGCAACCTGTTTCGCACCACCATGATCGGCGAAGAACGCTTGTGGAAATACGGCAAGATCGAAGCGCGCATCGGCCGTGCCCTGATCATTCAAAGCAGCAGCTGAGACTACCCCGCGAGCGGCATTGCGCCGTATGCGCTATCGAGGAACATAGATGAACCAAAAAATTGCATTGATCAGTGGCGCCGCGCGCGGACTGGGAGAAAAAATCGCGCGCAAGATGCATGCGGCCGGTTACCAGGTTGCGCTCGGCGACGTCGATCTGGAACAGGTCACCGCAGTCGCGGCCAGCCTTGACGCCAGTGGTGCTAGTGCCATGGCGATTGGGTTGGATGTGCGCCGCAAGCAGGATTTCATTGCTGCCTGTGACGCCATCGAATTGCGCTGGGGCGGTGCGACCGTGCTGGTCAATAATGCTGGCCAATCACGCGTGGCGGCATTGATGGATATCTCGCCGGAAGAGTTCGACGAGGTGGTCGCCATCAACCTCAAGGGCACGTTTCTTGCGTGTCAGGTATTCGGTAAACGTTTTGCTGAACGCGGCTATGGCCGCATCGTCAATATCGCGTCGCTGGCCGGTCAGACCGGCGGCACAGCGACGGGTGCGCATTATGCCGCGGCCAAGGGCGGCGTGCTGACACTGACCAAGGTGTTCGCACGCGAGCTGGCCAGCAATGGTGTGACGGTCAATGCGATTTCGCCCGGCCCACTGGATCTGCCTATCGTGCATGAATCAGTGCCAGCGGAAAAACTCAAGGCCATTACCCAGACCATTCCGACGCGCACACTCGGCAATGCCGATTTCATCGCCGATGCGGTATTGCTGCTGGCTTCGCCGGACGCGGGTTCGGCTACCGGCGGCTGCCTCGATATCAATGGCGGTTTGTTCATGCGTTGACGCGGACGGTCCTTGACTGTGCGCAGACTTTCCTAGTCATTCACTTTTGGAGAATACGAATATGTTGCTCAAACGTTTGATTTTCACCTCGCTGGCGCTGACTGCAGTGGCCCTGGCTGTGACTGCGCAGGCGCAGATCAAGATTGGCGTGGTCACTTCCGCCACTGGTCCGATTTCGCTGGTCGGCATTCCGCAAAAAAATACAGTGCCGTTGTTGCCGACCAAGATTGGCAATTTCACCGTCGAATACATCTCTGTCGATGATGGCAGCGATCCGACCCGTTCGGTCACCGAAGTCAAGAAGCTGATTTCCGAATACAACGTCGATGCCATTATCGGCCCTAGCGGTTCGCCCAACTCGGTCGGCGTGATTCCGTTTGTCGCCGATGCTGGTGTGCCGATGCTGGCACCGGTCGGTACTGCCGCCGTGGTGTTGCCGATGACGGAGCAAAAGAAGTGGGTGTTCAAGACCACCCAAAATGACGATCTGATCGCCAAGGCACTGGTCGAGCACATGGTCAAGGCCAAGGTCAAGACAGTCGGCTTCATTGCCATCAACGATCCCTATGGCGAAAACTGGGGCCGCGTCTTCACCGAGCTGGCTGCCAAGAACAACATCAAGATCGTCGCTAACGAGCGCTATCAACGCACCGACACGTCGGTGACGGCGCAAAGCCTGAAGATTCTGGCCGCCAATCCCGATGCCGTGCTGGTGGCCGCACCGGGTGGCGCGACCGTGTTGCCACAAACCACGCTGGTCGATCAGGGCTACAAGGGCCAGGTCTACCAGACTCACGGCGCGGCATTGCCAGCCTTCCTGCAACTGGGCAAGAAAAAGGTGGAAGGCACCATCCTGGCCGCCAGCCTGATGCTGGTGCTGCCGGAAATCGCCGACAGCAATCCCTCCAAGAAAATCGCGCTGGAATATGTGAACGCCTACACCAAGATGTACGGTGTGGCACCGGCCACCTTCGGCGCCAATGTCTATGACGCCGGTCTGTTGCTGCAACGGGCCATTCCGACCGCCGCCAAAAAAGCCAAACCAGGCACCAAGGAATTCCGTGCGGCATTGCGTGACGCACTGGAAAACACCAAGGAGCTGGTGGCCACGCAAGGGGTCTACAACATGACCGCGGCTGATCATAGCGGTTTCGACGAACGTGGCCGTGAAATGATCCAGGTCAAGAACGGTAACTGGACGCTGTTGAAGTAAGTTACAAGTCATCGCGCAGAAATCACGCCGCTGGCTGGCGGCGTCGATTTCTGCACTCAAGAACGCATCGGTGCTGGCCGCTTCCGCCGGGAAGCCGCCAGGTCAAGAAGGACGCAGGAATGAATCTACAAATCGTGGCGCTGCTAGGGCAGGATGGCATCACCAACGGCGCCATCTATGCGCTGCTGGCCTTGTCCATCGTGCTGGTGTTTACCGTCACCCGCATTTTGCTGATCCCGCAGGGCGAGTTCGTCGCCTTTGGTGCGCTCACCATGAACATGATCCAGAACGGTCAACGTCTGTCGGTAGTGTGGTTGCTGGTTGGTCTGTGCCTGGCGTCGGCCTTGCTCGATCTGCTCGATCTTTACCGTCAGCAGCGCCGCCGACCCTCGCTGTGGCTGCCGGCCAAACTGATCTACGCGGCGGTGATGGTATGGCTGGCCTTGACGCTGCCGCTGGCGACGCTGCCGATGCTGTTGCAGATCGTGCTGACGCTGGCGCTGCTGGTGCCGACTGGTCCCTTGTTGTATCGCCTGGTGTTCCAGCCGATTGCCGGTGCCACGCCACTGGTGTTGCTGATTGTCTCGATTGCCCTGCATGTGGCGTTAGTCGGTGTCGGCCTGCTGGTGTTCGGTCCTGATGGTGCGCATACGGCACCGTTTTCCGACAGCAATCTGAGTCTCGGTTCATTCAATATCAATAGCCAGGCCTTGTGGGTGATGGCGGTGTCGATCGGGCTGATTGTGGCGCTGTTCCTGATGTTTGAGCGCACCTTGTATGGCAAGGCCTTGCGCGCGGCGGCGATGAATCGCATGGGCGCGCGTCTGATGGGCATCTCGCCGGTGTTCGCTGGCAAGGCCATGTTCTTGCTGGCGTCGTTGATCGGTGTGATGTCGGGCATCCTGATTGCACCGATCACCACCATTTATTACGACTCGGGCTTTCTGATCAGTCTCAAGGGTTTTGTCGGCGCCATCATCGGCGGCCTGGTGAGCTACCCGGTGGCGGCAGTCGGTGCCGTGTTGGTCGGCCTGATCGAATCGTTTTCGACGTTCTGGGCCAGTTCCTATAAAGAGATTATCGTGTTTCTGCTGATTATTCCGGTGCTGTTGTGGCGCTCGCTGACCAGCCGCCATGCGGAGGAAGAAGAATGAAGATGCTACGTTCTTCGCATGTGACCGTACTGGTGTTTGTGCTGCTGCTGGCGCTGGCACCGCTGGTGTTGCGTCCGTATTACATCACCATGCTCAACAGCATTGGCCTTAGTGCGCTGGTGGTGCTGGGCTTGGTGTTGCTGACCGGTGTCGCGGGTCTGACCAGCTTCGGCCAGGCCGCCTTCGTTGGTCTGGGCGCGTATATCTCGGCGGCCTTGACCACCAATGTGATCGACTTGCCGGTGGCGCTGAGCTGGCTGCATTCGCCATGGGCGGCGCTGCTGGTGGCCTTGATCTGTACCGCCTTGCTGGCTTTGCTGCTGGGCGCGCTGACGCTGAAGCTGTCCGGTCACTATCTACCGTTGGGCACGATTGCCTGGGGCATCAGCCTGTTCTATCTGTTTGGTACCTTGCAAAGCATGGGCGGCCAGACCGGCATGTCCGGCATCCCGCCGATCACGCTGTTCGGTCTGGCCCTCATCAGCGACCGCATGATCTATGGCTTGATCTGGCTGGCTGTGATTGCTGCTGCCTTTGGTTTGATGAATCTGCTCGATTCGCGTGAAGGCCGTGCCATTCGCGCGCTCAAGGGCGGTATCGTGATGGCCGAGGCAATGGGCATCGACACGGCACGTTCGCGCATCGTCATTTTCATCCTGGCGGCCTTGCTGGCGAGTCTGTCGGGCTGGTTGTACGTGCACATGCAGCGCTTCGTCAATCCTTCGCCGTTTGGTCTGCAAATAGGCATCGATTATCTGTTCATGGCGGTGCTCGGTGGTGCCAGCCACGTCTGGGGCGCGCTGCTCGGGGCTGGCGTGATCACCTTGCTGCGCGAATGGCTGCAAGGCATCCTGCCGGCGCTGCTGGGACGTAGCGGCAATTTTGAAAGCATCGTTTTCGGTCTGTTGATGGTGGTGATGCTGCAACGCTCGCGCGATGGTATCTGGCCGTTTGTTGCAGGTCTGTGGGCGCGGCTGATACCACAGTCGGCGGTGCTGGCACGCCAACCGCTGGCCGCTGCATTGCCGTTGCCGCGCCGTGCCATGCCCAATCCGGATGAAGTGGTACTCGATGTGCGCGATGTGACGCGGCGTTTCGGTGGACTGGTTGCCAATAACCAAATGAACCTGAAAGTGTTTGCCGGTGAAGTGCTGGCCTTGATCGGCCCGAACGGGGCCGGCAAGTCGACCTTGTTCAATCAGATTTCCGGTGTCGATACGCCCACCTCGGGGACCGTGCTGTTTCGCGGCTATCAGGTGACCGGCAAGGGCTCGCGCCATATTGCCGGACTCGGCATGAGCCGCAGCTTTCAGCATGTGCGCCTGTTGCCGCGCATGACGGTATTAGAAAACGTCGCCATCGGTGCCCATATGCGCGGCAAACGCGGCGTGCTGTCGTCGATCTTGCGGCTCGACCGCGCAGAAGAAGCCCGCTTGTTGGCCGAAGCGGCGCGCCAGATCGAGCGCGTCGGCTTGAAGGAGCAAATGTATGAACAGGCCGGTTCGTTGTCGCTGGGGCAGCAACGGATTTTGGAAATCGCCCGTGCACTGGCCTCCGATCCTTGTCTGTTGCTGCTCGATGAACCGGCTGCCGGTTTGCGTCTCGGTGAAAAACAGGCGCTCGGCGACTTGCTGCGCAAGCTGCGTGCCGAAGGCATGGCGGTCTTGCTGGTGGAACATGACATGGATTTTGTGATGGAACTGGTAGACCGCATCGTGGTAATGGACTTTGGTCAAAAGATCGCCGAAGGCTTGCCGGCCGAGATTCAAAACAATCCGGCCGTGCTGGAAGCCTACCTGGGAGTAGTCGATGCGCAATAAGGTCCTGGAAGTCAGCAATCTGGTGGCCGCTTACGGCAAGGTGCAGGTACTCAACGGCATCAACCTCAGTGTCGAGCAGGGCAAGATCGTCACCGTGATCGGCCCTAATGGCGCTGGCAAGACCACCTTGCTGTCGGCCATCATGGGCGTGTTGCCGTCACAAGGAGCGCTGCAGTTCGATGGCACGCTACGGCACTCGCCCGAGGTGGAGCAGATGGTTGCTGCTGGTATGACGCTGGTGCCGGAAAAGCGCGAGCTGTTCAGTGAGATGAATATCGAAGACAACTTGTTGCTGGGCGGTTTTCAGCGCTATCGCGACGGTGTGCGCGACCAGCGCGACACGCTCGCTGAGGTGTATGCCTTGTTCCCGCGTTTGCAGGAACGGCGCACGCAATTGTCCGGCACCTTGTCGGGCGGTGAACGGCAGATGCTGGCGGTTGGCCGCGCGCTGATGGCCAAGCCGAAACTGTTGATGCTGGACGAACCGAGTCTGGGACTGGCGCCATTGATCGTGCGCGAGATTTTCCGCATCATCGCTGAATTGCGCCGACGCGGCGTGTCGATTCTGCTGGTCGAACAAAATGCCCGTGCCGCCTTGCAGGTGGCCGACTACGGCTATGTACTGGAAAACGGCGAGATCAAGATGCACGGCCCGGCCAGCGAGCTGGCACACGATCGGCGCGTGATCGAAGCCTATCTTGGCTTGAGCGGCAAACATCAGGACCGCTTGGCACACTGATAGCAACAGACGGCAACAGATCAACACGAATCCGGCCTCGCCCTGCGATGCCGGCGGGGCAGGATATTGCCCACTATATTGGCAAGCGAGGACGCAATGAGTAATCCAGACTATTTACGCATCTGCATCGCCGGTGCCGGTGCCATCGGCGGCACCCTGGCGGTACGACTGCAGGCGGCAGGACATCAGGTCAGCGTGCTGGCGCGCGGCAACACCTTGCAGGTGATCCGCGACCAGGGCCTGACCTTGCATGATCAGCACGGCGTCACCCATGCCACCCCGGCAGCCAGCGACCGGCCCGAATTCGGCCATCAGGATGTCATCTTCGTCTGCGCCAAGAGCCAGGACATGGCAGCCTTGCTGGTGCAACTGGGGCCGCTGATTGGCCCTGAGACCGTGGTGGTGCCGACCAATAATGGCGTGCCGTGGTGGTACTTTTATAAGGAAGGTGGCCGCTTCGACGGTGCACCGGTGCAGGCGGTTGATCCCGAGCAACGCATGGCGCAGGCGGTGCCGTATGTGCATCTGATTGGCAGCGTGCTGTTCATTACCTCCGAGGTCACGGCTCCGGGCGTGATCAAGTCGAGCAACCCGCATCTGATGGTGCTGGGTGAACCGTCGGGCGTCATGAGTGAGCGTCTGCAACGCGTGCGGGTGGCGGTGGAAGCGGCGGGTATCGAAGCGCGTGCCACTGATCGCATCCGCGACAAGCTGTGGACCAAAATTATTGCCAATATCAGTTCCAACCCCTTGTCGGTGATTACCCAGGGCACGCTGGAGCAGTTATATGGCCAGCCGGAATTGCGCGACGTGGTCATGCAGATCATGCGCGAGGTTCTGTTGGTGGCGTCTTCCTATGGCGCGCGCGTGGATATCGATCCGCTGACCTTTGTGCAACTGGGCGCGGCGATGGGGCCGTTCCGTACCTCCATGCTGCAAGACCTCGACCGTGGCCGGCCATTGGAGTTGGCCGCCATTGGCGATGCGGTGCTGGAGCTGGCGCAACGGTTTGATGTGCCGATGCCGATTACCCGTGCAGTGATTTCGCTGGCGCGCTTTCGCGGTCAACTGGCAATTGCCTGAGTCATTGTTTTTCAATTTGCTTTTTTGCAAGGAACATGCCCGATGAACGCAAGTACTTTCAGCTATGGCGAAAGCCAGCCATCCCATTGCAGCGACGCCGAATGGGCGCTACGCATCCGGCTCACGCATTGCTATCGTCTGGTCGATTATCTGGGCTGGACCGAGATGATCTTCAATCACATTTCGGCCCGCCTGCCGGGACCCGGTCATCACTATCTGGTCAATCCTTTTGCACTGAACTACAACGAAGTCACGCCGACCAATCTGCTCAAGGTCGGCCTCGACGGGCAATTGGCGGAGCCCTCCGAGTACAAGGCCAACCCGGCCGGCTTTGCGCTGCATAGCGCCATTCATGGCGCGCGCGATGACCTGCATTGCGTGATTCATACTCACACCACGCCGATTTCGGCGGTGACGATGAAGAAGGCAGGCTTTGAGCACAACGATTTTTATGGCGCGCAATTGTATGGCCGCGTCGGCTATCACGAATTCGAGGGCATCACCTTGTTTGCTGAAGAGAAAGAACGCATGTTGGCCAGCCTCGGTAGCAAGCATATTCTGGTCTTGCGCAATCACGGCGTGGCGGTGTGCGAGCAGGATATTGAGCGCACATTCTTCCTGCTGTGGACGGTGCAGCGCGCTGCCGAGATTCAGGCGGCCGGGCGCGCCATGGGGGGCGAAGATGTGCAACTGAGCCATGACGTCAGGCAGAAATGCGCCGATCTGACCCAGCAACTGATCCGTAACGACGGCTTTGCCGAGCTATTCTTCGAGGCGATCGTGCGTAAGATGCTCAAGGCGCAAAAGCTGATCTGAGCGCGTCAGTTACTGCTGACGGCTGTTTTGCTGCTGCTTTATTACTGTTCTTTGTCGGACCCTGAGCCGAGCGAAAATCCGCTCGGCTTATTGCATTCATGTACAGCATGAATTTGATTTATCAAGTTTCCCCGCCTACCATTGAATGATCGCCCGTTGATTGTATGTCAACGTCGGCATGCACACCTGGCAAGCCTTGCCATGGATTCACAGAGCTGAGCAAACACGCGGAGTCGCCATGCCTAATATACAAATGATCGTCGCTGAAGGATTGAGCGACCAGCAAAAAGAAAAGCTGATCGATGCCCTGACCGCTGCCACAGTGCAGGCCATCGATGCACCGATTGATTCGATCCGAGTGTGGTTATCGGAAGTGCCGGCCAAACACTTCGGTGTCGCCGGTCAGTCGCTGGCGGCATTGGCTGCGCAACAGCCTGCAGTCGAGCAGTAATACGCCATCGGCAAGTTGTCATTGACGGCTTGCCTTGATCGCCAAGACAGGCCATCGCCTTGTTGTGTCGTGACCTTCGGGTGTCACCGCAACGACAGGTCCCATCCAGGAGAGCAGCATGTCCATCATTCAGGTTTTTTTTATCGCCGGTCGCACCGACGCTCAGAAAGAACGCTTGATCAGCGCGCTGACCGCCGCCGCCGTCGACACCATCGGTGTTGATCGCAATGACGTGCGCGTGATCCTCAACGATATTCCCAATACCGAATACGGCATCGCCGGCAAGACAGCAAAATCACTGGGGCGCGGCGTAGGCCGGCAGCCAGTCAATAGCTGAGGCAAGGCAGCGGCCATCACGGTCGGCCGTGTCCCAAATTGGTGACGCGGCGCTGCACCGGATGAGGTCGTTGTACTGCTTCAAATCCCTGTAATGGAAAGTGTGTAATGCGATGTGAACTGAAGTTTGTTCACGGTCGTTGCACGTCATCCTGTTTGTCAATTCATCCCCGATTTCGCCCTTGTCGAAGCCGGTGGAATCCTTGCGCACAGCCGCTTTGCAAGCAATGGCATGGCATGGTTTGTGCAATGCCAATGCGTAGGTGTCAGCGTATTTTTTCATTCTACGCGGCGTGCACGATGGCATTTTTGATGCACATCAAGCAGCGCGCAGGACATGCGTCATCCGCTGCAATTTTCTTCGTATTTCATTCTTTCATCCTCTTCCGGAGAGCATCAACATGAAATTTTTTCGCGCATTGACCTCGGTATTCATCGCCGGTACCGTCACCATGGCGGCGCCGCTGGCTTCGTTTGCGGCTGACCTCAAGGTTGGTTTTATCACTTCGCTGTCGGGTTCTTCCTCCTCGCTCGGCATTCCTTACGGCAAAGGCTTTCAGGCAGCCGTAGCCTATATGCCGGAAGTGGCTGGAAAGAAGGTCGACGTGGTGCAATTGGATGATGCCTCGGACCCGACCACGGCGGCGCGCAATGCGCGCAAGCTGATCGTCGAAGACAAGGTCGATGTCTTGATCGGTACACCGGGTACGCCTTCGGCCTTGGCCATTGCCGGTGTCGCGCGGGAATTGAAGACGCCGTTCATCTGTATCGCCAACGCCAAGCTGGAAGGTGAAGAGGGCGCATGGATGGTGACCGTGCCGCAACCGACGCCGCTGATGATTCAAGGCGTTATCGATCAGATGAAGTTGGCCGGTGTCAAGACCGTGGCTTACATCGGTTTTGCCGATGCCTGGGGTGACATCGTCTATGACGCACTGAGCAAGGCGGCACCGGCTGCCGGTATCAAGGTCGTGGCCAACGAGCGCTACGCCCGTACCGATACCGCTGTCACCGGTCAGGTCTTGAAGATCGTCGCCACCCATCCGGATGCGGTCTTGACCGGCACTTCCGGCACTCCCGGCGCGCTGCCTTATCTGGCGTTGGCCAGTCGTGGTTATCGCGGCAAGTTGTATGGCACGCATGCCATCATCAATCCTGATTTCATTCGCGTCGGCGGTGCTGCTGTCGAAGGTCTGGTGGCGCCGACCGGTCCGGTGGTGGTGGTCGATCAATTGGCGGCATCCAACCCGACCCGCAAGATCGGTCTGGACTTCCGCGCAATCTATGAAAAGACCTTTAAGACTGTGCCGACCGATGCCTTTGGTCCTTATTCGTTTGATGCCTGGCTGTTGTTTGCCGATGCGGCCAAACGCGTCGGCAACAAGGCGCAACCGGGCACGCCGGAATACCGCACGGCGCTGCGCGATGCCATCGTCAGCAGTAAGGAAGTGGTCGGCACCCAGGGCGTCTACAACTACAAGCCAGGCCAGCCGTTCGGTTCCGATCAGCGTGCCGTGGTCATGGTCAAGCTGGAAAAGGGCCAGTGGAAGTATTTGGGCCAGTAAGACTGGTGGCAGCTTAAAAGCAGTGCGGCGCTGCGCAGGCGGGGCCGCATCGAGTAAAGGCGCAGCACTGGCTGCGCTACTTAGTAGAAGGTGGATGCAATGGGGTGGGATGTCATTTTGATCCTGCTGTCGGATGGTATCGCCAACGGCGCGATTTATTTGCTGGCCGGTTTGGGTATGGTGCTGATTTTTTCCGTCACGCGGGTCGTGTTTGTGCCGTTCGGTGATGTCGCGGTATTTTCCGCGCTGAGCCTGGCAGCGTTTGAAGGCGGCAAGTTGCCGGGGACCATCTGGCTGGTGTTGACACTGGCGGCGGTGGCAAGCTTGTGTGAAATTGGTGTGTTGTTGCGCCGCCGGGAAGCGCAAAAGATTGCTCGCGCCGTGTTGCAGTATGGTGTGTTGCCCGCCGTGCCTTGTGCATTGGCGGCGGTGGTGGCAGCGACGCAGGCGCCGCAACTGGTGCAGATTGTGGCAGCCATTTTGCTGGTGGTGCCGGTGGCGCCCTTGGCGGCACGCATCTTGTTGCAGCCGATTGCGGACGCCTCGTCGCTGGTGTTGTTGATGGCCTCGCTGGTGATGCATTTCTTCCTGGCCGGTCTGGGTCTGATGTTTATGGGACCGGAAGGCTTCCGCACACAGTTGCTGGTCGATGGCATGATCAATCTGACGCCGGACTTCAGCGTGTCGATGCAGACCTTGCTGATGGTCAGTGCAGCGCTGGTGTTGAGTGTACTGTTCTTCCTGTTCTTCGAACGTACGGTCAGCGGCAAGGCCTTGCGTGCGACTGCCGTCAATCGCGTCGGCGCGCGTCTGGTCGGCATCCGCCCGGCTCGTTCGGCGATGTTGGCCTACATTTGTGCCTCGTTGCTGGCCGGTTTGATCGGCGTCTTGATTGCACCAATTACAACGCTGTATTACGACTCCGGCTTCACGCTGGGTCTGAAAGCCTTTGTCGCGGCCATCATCGGCGGTCTGGTGAGTTATCCGCTGACTGCGGTGGGCGCCTTGGCAGTCGGTATTGTTGAAAGCTTCGGCTCGTTCTGGAGCGGTGCTCTGAAAGACGTGATCGTGTTTAGCCTGTTGATCCCGGTGTTGTTGCTGCGTTCGTATTACGCCACGCACAGCGATGAGGATGAAGAGGAGATCGATCAATGAACGCAAGTATTTTCCGTAAACTGGGCGTAGTCGCTGCTGTGTTGCTGGCGCTGGCACCGTTGCTGCTGGGCGGCTTTGGTATCGGCTTGATGAACGATATTGGTATCGGCGCGCTGGTGGCGCTGGGACTGGTGATGTTGACCGGCATCGGCGGCGTGACCTCCTTCGGGCAAGCGGCCTTTGTCGGCATCGCCGCCTATTCGACGGCGTGGCTGACCACCACTTGGCATGTTTCAGCCTGGCTCGGTTTGCCGTTTGCGCTGGTGTTGACGGCGCTGGCAGCGCTGTTGATCGGCATGTTGACGCTGCGTCTGGGTAGCCACTTTCTACCGATCAGCACGATTGCCTGGGGTTTGTCGGTGCCGCTGGTGTTGAGCAATATCGAAGCGCTGGGATTGCATACCGGCATCACCAATATTGCGCCGGTGCGTATCGCTGGCTGGTCCTTGCAGGATGGCGGGGCGATGTATTACCTGATCTGGGCCTGCGTTGGTCTGGCTTGCTGGTTCTGCCGCAACCTGTTGCAGTCGCGGCAGGGCCGTGCCTTGCGCAGCCTGCGCGGTGGCAGTGCCTTGTTGTCCAGCGTCGGTGCCGATGCGTATCGTTTGCGCTTGCAACTGTTCGTGTTCGCGGCCTTGCTGTCGGCGCTGGCGGGTTGGTTGTATGCGCATAACAACCGCTACGTCAGTCCGTCGCCCTTCGATGTGCACGCCAGTATCGAGTTCTTGCTCATGGCGGTGATGGGCGGACTCGGCCAACTGCCGGGGGCGCTCATTGGTGCCGGTATCGTGATCCTGCTCAAGAACAGTTTGCAGGATGTGCTGCCGCTGATTTCGGAACGCGGCGGCCAGCTTGAGGTGATTGTCTTCAGTCTGTTGTTTCTGTTGCTGCTGCATCGGGCGCGTGCCGGGTTTTGCGGCTTCGTGCTGCGTCACATGGGATCGCGCTTGAAACCGATCCTACCGCCACAGATTGCGGTGGCGCAGCCGCTGGCGATGCGCCAGCAACCACTGGCCGGCAGCAAGATTCTGTCGGTGCAAGGGGCGGTCAAGCGGTTTGGCGGGCTGGTGGCGGTCAATCAGGTCAGCTTCGATGTCAGTGCCGGAGAAATCGTCGGCCTGATCGGCCCCAATGGTGCCGGTAAATCGACCATGTTCAATCTGGTCACCGGTGCAGCTTCGTTGACGCACGGCAGTGTGCATTTCCTCGGCACCGATGTGACCAAACTGTCGCAGCGTGCAGTAGCGCGGCTGGGCATGGCGCGCACCTTCCAGCACGTCAAGCTGCGCCCGCAGATGACTTTGCTCGATAACGTCGCCCTGGGCGCGCATCTGCGCACGCGCGCCGGTCTGCTGGCCGCTGGTTTGCGTCTGGATCGGGCCGAAGAGGCGCGCATCTTCCATGAGGCACGCGTGCAACTGGCACGCATCGGTTTGCAAGGCCGCGAGCATGAACTGGCGGGGGCGTTGCCGTTGGGCACACAGCGCATGCTGGAAATTGCCCGTGCGCTGGTGGCCGATCCGGTCTTGCTGGTGCTGGACGAACCGGCCGCCGGTTTGCGCCATGCCGAGAAACAGGCCTTGGGTGAGCTGTTGCGGCAATTGCGCAGGCAGGGTGTGACCATCCTGATTGTCGAACATGACATGGATTTTGTGATGAAACTGGTGGACCGTCTGGTGGTGATGAATTTTGGCAGCAAACTGATGGAGGGCAATCCGGCTGCGGTGCGGCGCGATCCTCAGGTGCAGGCGGCGTATCTGGGAGGCACGGCATGAGTGGCCCGATGAGTATGCCCAGCGCCTCCAGCGCGCAGCAACCGATCTTTGAGATCGATAATCTGTTCGTCAATTACGGTCACGTGGAAGCGGTACGCGGCATTTCGCTAAGCCTGATGCCGGGCCAGATCATTTCGGTGATTGGTCCCAACGGTGCTGGCAAGACGTCTTTGCTGTCGGCGGCAATGGGCTTGTTGCCATCGACTGGCGGCTTGCGCCTCGACGGTATGTCGCTGGCCGGTATCGGTGTGGAGGAGCGGGTCGAACGCGGGCTTTGTCTGGTGCCAGAAAAGCGCGAGTTGTTCGGCGACATGCCGGTGCTCGACAATTTGACCTTGGGCGCCTACAGCCGGCGCTATTCGGCGGCGCAGTTCAAGCAGAATCTCGACCGGGTGTATTCGCTGTTTCCTCGCCTGGCCGAGCGCCGCGCGCAGCGTGCCCATACCTTGTCCGGCGGCGAGCGGCAGATGCTGGCCTTGGGCCGTGCCTTGATGGCGCAGCCGCGCGTGTTGTTGCTCGATGAGCCCAGCCTGGGTCTGGCGCCCTTGATTGTGGCCGAGATTCTGGCGATCGTGCGCAGTCTGCGCGAGAGCGGTGTGTCGATTGTGCTGGTGGAGCAAAACGCCCTGGCGGCCTTGCAAAGCTCTGACTATGGCTATGTCCTGGAAATCGGTGAAGTCGCCCTGGCAGGAAATTCCAGTGAGTTGGCGCAGGATGCACGGGTGCAAGCGGCTTATCTGGGTGGCAGCAGTGACGACTGAGCGGGATAACGCCTTGCAGGGCAGAATAATCAGGTAACGATCATTTGGCGGGTCTGGACGGGGAGCAAGAGTTTAGACCTTTTACAGGGGCACGTTCGCGTGCCCCTTTTTTTGAAAACCACAGAATCAGGAGTGTTGCATGCCGCAGGATCGCAGAGGATTTCTCAATATCGTCGCCCATACCGGTGCCGCGCTGACCTGCGCCGCCTGCGTTCCTGGTGCGGCGCAGGCGACCTGGTTGCAGTCCTTGCGCGCGGTCACCATCGATGCACCCTGCGGACCGGTGCGTGGTGCGGCTAAGGCGGGTGTGCGCAGTTTCAAGGGAATTCCCTATGCTCAGCCACCGGTTGGCGCATTGCGCTTTCGCGCACCGCAGGCACTGCCGCCGGCCACGCAGGCGCTCAATGCGTTCGCATTTGGCGCGGCACCAATGCAACCGGATCGGGTGCAGGCCGGGACCGGGCGCCATTTTATCGGTGATGTGACGGCGGCCGAGGATTGTTTGTATTTGAATGTGTGGGCACCGGAGTCGCCGGGGCCGCATCCGGTATTTGTCTGGATTTATGGCGGCAGCAATATCTAC
>Ga0066798_10000096_pt1 | contig 48750 bp, 51 predicted proteins | sample PersoiDNA2013203_FD_70961 | JGI IMG/M metagenome (GOLD analysis project Ga0066798, IMG submission 70961) | Permafrost soil microbial communities from the Arctic, to analyse light accelerated degradation of dissolved organic matter (DOM) -... | ecosystem: Environmental > Terrestrial > Soil >... | reverse complement strand
TCCCTGCGTCCTTGCCTCGCACCACGATCTCGCACTCATCCGGCGCCCCTCCGTCCCCAGCCGAGCTCCCTAGCATCACATCCACCGATCACACCCAGTCGGCAGGTCGTCAATTGAAACCAGCTCTATGCGGCTGTTGTAGAAACGGCGAAGAGTCTATTCCGGTAGAGATGTGCGACCGAGGGGGTCAAGCCGTGGATGCCAGTGGCCGCAGGGTCGTGAAGGCGCACTGGTAGTGCGGAGAGCAGCGCTGCGGTCGCTGGCGCCGCGGGTCGGCCGCGTCTGGCGTGCAGACCTAGCGGAATAGGCTCTAAGGTTGTGGTCGTCGGGCGCCCGTTCCCGCGCGAGCGTTCTAGCGGTTGCAGAGCCTTCTCGTGCGCTCGATCGTCTCGAGCGCGGCGCGGGCGTTGTGGTACGGGCACTTCCAGGGCGAGACCTTGGGCAGATCGAGCACGGGCCGACCCTCCGGCGAGACGCGGTAGTACCACTCGCCGTAGGTGTGGTCGATGACGAACTGCTCGATGAAGCTCCAGCTTGCGAGCGCGGCCTCGAGGTAGTCCTCCTTGCCCGAGAGCTCGAAGGCGTTCAGGAAGCCGACGACCGCCTCGGCCTGCGGCACCACTCCTTGCCGAGCACAGCCATGTTGTGGTCGACACCATCCAAGACACCGCCACGCTCTCGGTCGAAGCCCTCCTCGAGCACTGTCTCGGCCATCGCCAGCGCGATCGCATTCGTGCGCTCGATCAGCTCCTTGCCGCCCAGCGCTTCCGCCGCCTCGCAAAGTAGCCAGCTGGCCTCGATGTCGTGACCGTGTGAGACCGCCCGCGATAGCGGCCGCCAGTCGCGATCCTGGAAGAGGATCAGCCTGTTCGTCTTCTCGTCGCGGATGCGGAAGGCGAGGATCTGCCAGAGTGCTTCCAGGCGCTCGCGCAGGGCCGGCTCAGGCCAGACGCGAAGCAGCGCCGTGTAGGCCTCGAGCAGGTGCAGGTGCGTGTTCTGGGAGTAGGGGACGTTCAGGTCGATCTCGCTCAGGCGCATATCCTCGAGCGGGCTCCAGTCTCGCGCCAGCGCTTCGACGTAGCCGCCGTGCTCGGGCTCGAAGGCGTTTGCCTCGATGCTCTCGAAGAGGCTGGTCGCACACTCGAGCGCCTTGCGGATGCCGGTCGCGCGGAAGTACTCCGAGAAGGCGTAGACGCCGAAGGCCTGGCCGTAGGTTTGCTTGCGCGCGTCGAGGAAGCCGCCTTTGTGATCGACCATCCAGACCAGCCCGGAATGCTCCTCGTCCCAGAAGTGCTCGAGCAAGTAGGCGTAGGCCCGGTCGGCCGTCTCGCGGTAGCAAGGATCGGGCCAGGCCCGGAAAGCCGCCGAGAACGTCCAGAGGATGCGGGTGTTGAGGACGCAGCCCTTGGGCGCCTCCCGATCGATCTTCAGGTCGTTCGTTATCCAGCCGTAGAAGCCGCCCTGCTCGCGATCGACAGTCTGCTCGGCCCAGAAGGGGAGGATGTCTTTACGTAGCTCGCGCTCGGCGGCGGCGCTCAAGGCGGTAAGGCGCTCGACCGTGCTCATCGGGAGGACGATGCTATCAATCCGGCGATTTCGGGCCTGCCCGCGTCGGGCGCTTGCGCACGCCTCGACTACGCTTGCCGGCATGACAGAAGGGCGCGCTTACAGCTTTGGAGACAGCGAGATCGCCGCCGAGCGGCTCGCGCTTCTGGCGCGTGTATTCGATCCGGCGCTGCGGGCTTTCCTGGAGCGAGTGGCGCCGCGGCACCCGCGGCTGGCGCTCGATCTGGGCTGCGGCCCCGATCACACGGTCTTTTCGCCCGCCTGAGCCGGCGCTTTTCGCGCTACTGGCCAAAATCGAGCGCTGCTGCTACCGTAGGAGCGCGATGTTCCTGCTCGACCGTATTTGACGAAGCCGCGCGCCGCCGGGCTTTTGAGCCCCGGCATTTCGAAGCGCGCCCAGGTTCTTAGCTTCCGTCGCTGCAAGGAGTCGCAAAGTGTCATCTACTTCAGTTCTCTCACAACCCAGTTTCGATCGAGCCGTTCCGGCGGTCGAAGTCTCTTGCCTGCGTAAGGACTTCCGCCGTCGCGAAGGTCTGCGCCTGCGCCTGCGCTGCGTTAGCGCGCTCAAACCGGTCACCTTCTCGATCGAGCGCGGCGAGTGCGTCGCCATCCTGGGCCAGAACGGCTCGGGCAAGTCGACGCTGGTGCGCCTGCTCTCGACGCTGCTGCTCGAGGATGGGGGGACTGCTCGCATTTTCGGTCACGACGTCTTCCGCGAGCCGCGCCGAGTGCAGCGACTGATCAACCGCGTCTCGGTTGAGGCTTCATTCTTCAAGCGCCTCTCGGCGTTCGAAAACCTGAGCTACGCGGCCCGTTTCTACGGCCTGCGCCGCCGCGAGACGAACGCGGCGATTCCGCGCATGCTCGAGCGCGTCGGCTTCCCGCTCGAGCGGGCGACGGGCCCGATGGAGGATCTCTCCCGCGGCATGCAGCAGAAGGTGGCGCTGGCGCGGGCCCTGCTGACGACTCCGGCGTTGCTCTTGCTCGACGAGCCGACGACCGGGCTCGATCCGCGCTCGAAGCTCGAGGTCCAGGACTTCATCCGCGAGGTGCGCCGCGTCCACGACGCGACCGTTCTTCTCTGCACGCACGACCTGAATGAGGCCGAGCAGCTAGCAGACAGGGTGGGCATCCTGCACCGCGGCGAGCTGCTCTGCCTAGCCCCGCCGGACGAGCTCAAGCACCGCTACCAGGCCGAAACGCTGGAAGAGGCCTTCTTCTCGGCCACCGGCATCGCTCTCGGCGAGGACGAGGAGGTGAGCGAGTGATGCGCGGTACCGCGACGGCGCTGCGCTCGGAGCTGATGGGCCTCTCGGGCATTGTCGAGCGAAACACATACATCATCAAGCGCTACATCTGGTGGGAGCTGGCCTGGTTCGTCTGGACGCTAGCCAACACGCTGACGATCGTCTTCATCGCCAAGGGCTTTGAACAGGCGGGCGCCAAGATCGACGTCAACAAGGCGACGACCTGGCTTCTGATCGGAGCGCTCGTCTGGAGCTACCTTGGCATGGTCTTCGGCCTGCTGGTCGAGATGGTGCAGTGGGAGCGCTGGGAGGGCACGATCGAGCACACCTTCATGGCGCCTCTGTCGCGGTCGATGCACCTGCTCGGCACGGGCCTTTTCGGCGTGCTCTACGGGCTGGTCAGAACGGCAGCGCTCTTCGTCGTGGTCGCCTTCTTCTTCCATCTCAGCCTGCCCGGCGCCGACTACGTCGCGGCGCTCGTCGTGCTGCTCGTCGCCTCGATCTCCTTCATCGGCATCGGGATGATGACCTCGGTCCTGCCCCTGATCTCGCCCGAGAAGGGCGTGCAGCTGGGCTACATCGCCCAGGGGCTCTTGCTCGTGGTCTCCGGCGTCTACTACAACGTCAGCGTTCTGCCCGGCTGGATGCAGGCGCTGGCGCGGATCTCGCCGGCGACCTACGCGCTGAGGGCGCTGCGCAGCTCGATCATCGACGGCAAGGGCGTGCACGCGCTCTGGGGCGACATCTGGCCGATGCTGGTGATCGGCATCATCGCCGTGCCGCTCGGGCTGGAGATCTTCCGCCGCGGCGAGCGTTACGCCAAGCGCCACGGAAAGCTGAAGCGCTCTGGCTAGACGGCGGCGGTGCCTGCGTGCACGGGCGCGAGCCGCTGCTGCCCACTAGGCTTTCCGCATGCGCGGCGCAATCGCGGCCGGCCATCCCTTGACCGCAGAGGCGGGAGCGAGAGTCCTGGCCGAAGGCGGCTGTGCGGTCGACGCCTGCATCGCCGCCGCCTTCGCCTCCTGGGTGGCCGAGAGCATCCTCACCGGTCCCGGTGCCGGGGGCTTCTTCCTCGTGCACGATGCCGGAAGCGGCCGTACGCGCCTGGCCGACTTCTTCGTCTGCGAGCCCGGGCTGGGACAGGGGCGTCGAGCGGGCGCGAGCATGGAGCAGGTCGACGTCGCTTTTCAGCCCGACTCCTTGCAGGCCTTCTCGATTGGCGCCGCGTCCTGCGCCGTTCCGGGCGCCTCGAAAGGACTGGAGGAGGTGCACCGCCGCTTCGGCAAGCTGCCCTGGCACGAGCTGATCGCGCCGGCGATCGAGCTGGCTCAGCGCGGCATCGAGATCACCCCGGCGCAGGATTTCCTGCACTTGATCCTCGATCCAATCCTCCGCCACAGCGCGGAAGGACGCCGGGTCTACGGGCTCGAAGGGAGGCGTTACCAAACCGGCGACGTCCTCCAGCTCCCCGATCTCGCCGGCACGCTCGAGCAGCTCGCGGCAGAGGGATCCGGCGCGCTCTACGGCGGAGATCTCGGCCGGTTGCTCGTCGAGCACATACAGGACGAGGGTGGAAAACTCACGCTCGAGGACATCGAGCGCTACCGCGTCGTCTGGCGCCGGCTGGTGCGGTCGAGCTACCGAGGTTGCGAGTTCGTCTCCAATCCTCCCCCTTCCTCGGGGGGCACCCTCGTCGCCTACGGGCTGCGACTCCTGGACGAGCTGGGCGAGGGCGGAGCACCCGGTAGCTCGGAGGCGCTGGCGCGCCTGATCGAGGTGATGCGCGAGCAGACGCGGGCTCGCTCGGGGAGGAGTTACTGCTCCTATCTTCACCGGGGTGGGCTTGCTGCCAGGTTGCTCTCGGACGATTCTGTGCGCGAGGCGGTGGCGCGTGTGCGCTGGTCGGCGCCCGGAGAGCCCGAGCCGGGCCGTCCCACCGGTACAACCCACATCTCGGTCGTCGATTCGTGCGGGAACGCCGCCTCTCTCACCTGCTCGCTCGGCTCCAGCTCGGGCGTGATCGTGCCCGGCACCGGCATCCACTTGAACAACATGCTCGGCGAGGACGATCTGGTCAGCGGTACCGAGCGCCCCGCGGAGCGGCTGACGAGCATGATGGCGCCCTCGATCGTCTTCGCGCACGGGCGGCCGCGGCTCGTGCTGGGCAGTGCCGGCTCGGTGCGGCTGCGCGGAGCGATCATGCAGACGGTGGTGAACGTGATCGGTCACGGCCTGCCCGTGGAAGAGGCGGTGACACGGCCGCGCGTGCATCTCGACGAGCCGATCGTGCAGTGCGAGGGCGGCGACGACATCGATCTGGCAGTGCTCGACAGGCTCGAGGCGCTCGGCTACGAGCTCGCCCGCTGGCGCGACCGCAACCTCTTCTTCGGCGGCGTCTCGGCGGTCGAAGTCCGCGCCGATGGCGCTCTGGCCGCAGCCGGAGATCCTCGGCGCGGTGGTCACGGACTGGTGGTCGCGTGAGCGAGGGACTGAGAGTCCGCCGCGCCGTTCCCTCCGATGCCGATGACCTCTCACGCCTGGCGCGCGACGTCGCGGCCGAGCCTGAGGGGTGGCTGCTCACGCTCGGAACCTGGCGCTCGAGCTCGGACGAGCGCCGCGCGATCAGGCTTCTCCGTCGCCATCCAGACGCCGGGCTCTTCATCGCCGAGACGAGCGAGGGAATAGTCGGGCGCTTGTCGGTGACGCGCGACCACCATCCCTCTTCTCAGCACGTCGCCGATCTCGGTTTGATGGTGGCTCGTGGCCGCCGCCGCCGCGGTGTCGGGCGGGCCCTGCTCGAGGCCGCGGTCGAATGGGCTCGCGCAAGCGGTGTGAGCAAGCTCGAGCTGCACGTTTTTCCGTATAACGAAGCCGCCATTCGCCTTTACGAGTCCTTCGGCTTCGAGCGCGAGGGTTATCGCAAGCGTCAATACCGCCGTGGCCAGGAGTACGTGGACGCGATTTTGATGGCCTACTTCATCGAGGGTTAGGAACTCGTCTCGAAACGAAGCACTCCATCGCCTGGCCGCGCTCGACGGCGCGATGCGTTGTCCTCGGTCGCGCCCGTAGCCTCCAGCTACGAACGCGACACTGCGTCCTAGCCTCGCATCCACCGATCACACCCAGTCGACGGGTCGTCATTCCGAGACGAGTTCAGAAGCCCCGACGACTACTTTCGCCCGTTCCCGAGCGCCGGCCGGGAAGCTCCCTAGAATGAGCTGGCCGTGTCTTCAGAGTTCGTTCATCTGCACGTCCACAGCGAGTACTCGATTCTCGACGGGGCGTGCAGGGTACCCGCGCTGGCGGCGCGGGCGGCGGAGCTGGAGATGCCCGCCGTGGCGCTCACCGACCATGGCTCGCTGGCCGGATCGGTCGTGTTCTACCGCGAGGCCCGCAAACAGGGAGTCAAGCCCGTGCTCGGCTCCGAGCTGTACGTCTGCGACGACCGTAGCGTCCAGAAGAAGGGCAACGCCCATCTGACCGTGCTCGCCGCCACCAATGAGGGCTACGGCAACCTGATCAAGCTCTCCTCGCTCGGCTATCTGGAGGGCTACTACTATCGCCCGCGCGTCGACTGGGAGCTGCTCGAGCGCTACGCGAAAGGCCTGATCGTGCTCTCCGGCTGCCTCTCGGGACGTGTCTGCAAGGCGCTGGAGGAGAACCGGCCGGCCGACGCCGAGGCCGAGCTCGACCGGCTCGTCCAGATCTTCGGGAAAGAGAACGTCTACGTCGAGCTGCAGAACGCCGGGCTCGAGGTGCAGCAGCGGATCAACCCGGCGCTGGTCGAGCTGGCGCACGCGAAGAAGATGCCGCTCGTCGCTACCGGCGACGTCCACTACCTGCGCCGCGAGGATGCCCTCCCGCACGAGGCTCTGCTCTGCATCCAGTCGGGCGACTCGCTCAAGAACCCGAACCACTGGCGCTTCGACTCCGACCAGTTCTTCTTGAAGACGGCTGAGGAGATGGCGCTCGACTTCGTCGGCCACGAGGACGCCATGCGCACCACGCTCGAGGTGGCCGGTCGCTGCGCGGTCGAGATCGAGCTGGGTGGGATTCTCCTACCTTCTTTCCCGACGCCCGAGGGCCGCGACGCGTTCGAGTACCTCGTCTCACTCTGCGACGAGGGGCTGCGGCGCCGCTACGAGACGGTGACTCCCGAGCTCGAGGACAGGCTCAGCTTCGAGCTCAAGACGATCCGCGAGATGGGCTTCGCTGACTACTTCCTGATCGTCTCGGACTTCGTAGGTTTCGCCAAGCGAAACGGCGTCGGGGTCGGGCCCGGTCGTGGTTCCGCCGCCGGTTCGATCGTCGCCTACTGCCTTGATATCACCGACATCGATCCGATTCGCTACGACCTGCTCTTCGAGCGCTTCCTCAACCCTGGGCGCAAGTCGATGCCCGACATCGACATCGACTTCTCGGTCGAGGGCCGCGAGCGCGTAATCAACTACGTGGCCGAGAAGTACGGTCGCGACCGGGTTGCCCAGATCATCACCTTCGGCACCATGGCCGCCAGGGCCGCGGTGCGGGATGCCGGGCGCGTGCTCGAGATCCCCTACGGCACCGTCGACAGGCTCGCCAAGCTCATCCCCGAAGGCCCGGGGCAGATGCTCGGGGAGTGTCTGAAACCCGGCCAGGAGCTGCGCGCCGCCTACGACTCCGACCCGCTCTGCAAGGAGGTCGTTGATCTGGCCAAGCCGCTCGAGGGGCTGGTGCGCCAGGACTCGATCCACGCCGCCGGCGTCGTCATCGGTGCCAAACCGCTGACCGAAGTCGTGCCGTTGCAGCAGAAGGGCTCCGACCAGGAGGTCGTGACGCAGTTTGCGATGGGCGACGTGGAGCGGCTCGGACTGCTCAAGATGGACTTCCTCGGCCTGCGCAACCTCGACGTGATCGACAAGGCGGTCGAGTTGATCGGCGACATCGACATCTCGCAGATACCGCTCGACGATGCCAAGACCTACGCCATGCTCGCCCGCGGCGACGCGACCGGTGTCTTCCAGTTCGAGTCCTCGGGGATGCGCGACGCCCTGCGTCAGGTCAAGCCGACCGTCTTCGAGGATCTGATCGCGCTTGTCGCTCTCTATCGGCCGGGCCCGATGCAGTACATCCCCGTCTACGCCAAGCGCAAGCACAACCGCGAGCAGGTCGGCTTCGCCGACGAGCGCCTGAAGCCGATCACCGGCACGACCTACGGCATCTGCATCTACCAGGAGCAGTACATGGAGATCGCCAAGGATCTGGCCGGCTTCAGCCCCGCCGAGGCGGACGATCTGCGTAAGGCGATCGGCAAGAAGATCCACGAGCTGATGGCCTCGCTGAAGGAGAAGTTCATCGCCGGCTGCGGGGCGAACGGGGTGCAGCCGAAGGTCGCGCGCCAGCTCTGGGAGGACATGGAGAAGGCGCAGGACTACTCCTTCAACAAGTCCCACGCCGCTTGTTACGCGCTCATCGCCTATCGCACCGCCTGGCTCAAGGCTCACTACCCCTGTCAGTACATGGCCGCCCTGATCTCCTCGGTGATGAACACCAAAGACAGGGTGCCCTTCTACGTCAACGCCTGCGACGAGATGGGCATCGAGGTGCTGCCGCCCGACGTCAACTTCTCGCAGCCCGACTTCGCCGTCATCGAAGAGAAGATCCGTTTTGGTCTGAACGCGGTCAAGGGCGTAGGCGAGGGGGCGGCGCGCGCGATCGTCAGCGCTCGCGAGGAGGGCGGGGTATTCGCCTCGATCTGGGACTTCGTCGAGCGAATCGATCCCGGTTGCGTGAACAAGCGCGTGCTCGAGGCGCTGGTGAAATGCGGTGCCTTCGACTCGACCGGAGCCTCGCGCGGTGGTTTGCTCGAGTTGCTCGACCAGATCGGCGCCTGGGGACAGAAGCGCTCGGCCGACCGTATGAGCGGGCAGAGCTCCATCTTCGATCTCGCCGGCGACGAAGGAGAGCGTCAGCATCGTCATCACCCCGAGATCTCGAGCGAGGAACTCGAGAAGCCTGAGCTGCTCAAGCTCGAGAAGGAGGTGCTCGGCCTCTATGTGTCCGAGCATCCGCTGCACGCGATTCGCGACCAGCTGAGGCGCAAGACCGATTGTGGGCTCTCCGATCTCGACCGACGCCGCGACGGCGAAGTGGTGGTCGTGGGCGGGATCGTCGGTCACGTGCGTCAGCTCACGACGAAGAAGGGCGATCCGATGGCCTTCATGCGCCTCGACGACGTAACCGGCGGAGCGGAAGTCGTCGTCTTTAACTCCATCTATGCGCAAGCGCGCGATCTATGCGCCTCCGATCAGGTCCTGATCGTGAAGGGGAGGATCGATCACAAAGAGGGCGAATCGAAGTTGTTAGCGATGGAACTGAAGGCGTTCGAGGCTGTCCCTGAGCGGCGCGAAGTGCGTCTTCGGGTCGATGCGCGTAAAGCGCCGTCTGGAATCGTCTCCGAGCTGGCCGCGCTCGTGCGCGATTTCCCGGGCGACTCGCCCGTGCTGCTCGATGTCGAGACCTCGGAGGGCGCCACGCAGCTCCAGCTCGGGCCGGCCTATAAGGTCAAGCCGAGCGGCGATTTCTTCGCCGAGGCCAAGGCTCTTCTAGGCGAAACCGGCGTAATCGCCTGATACCCGGAGGTCTGTTCGCACAAAAAGCCCGGCGGCGGCGGACGTCCTCTCCGGTAAAAGTTTCGTAAGAGCTACTCTAAATGGCACCAGATCCCCCGATAAAGGGAATCAACTGCGCTACCTTGAACCGAAAAGAAGGTTGAGGAGACACGGATAGCCATGACTGCGGCCAACGCGAACGTAATCACCGAGTCGGAGCTCGATCGCATCGTCCGCTGGCGGAGTGAGGAGTTGGAGCGCGCCGGGTTCTCGCCCGACGGCGCCGCCGCGTTGGCTGCCCGTTTGGAAGTCGACCTGCACGAGGCCATCGACCTTGTCAAGAGTGGCTGCCCTCCGGATATCGCGCTCAGAATCCTTCTCTAGCGACTCGTTCGAGAGGAGTAGCCCCGCAAGGGTTCGCTTCTCGAGCAAGAGTCCTGGCGCGCGTGCCGAGAGAGCGAACGCACAACCTCGGCGCGCCGGCCGCCTCAACTGAGATTATTCGCATATGACGCTGTTCGCCTCGATACCGTCGCCCGAGCACAGCACCATCGGACTCGGGCCCTTGAGCATTCACTTCTACGGGCTGATGCTGCTGGTCGCCATCGCAGCCGCCATGTGGCTGACGGGGATGCGCTACGTCCGCCGCGGCGGCAACTGGGATTTGATTTTCCAAGTCGCCGTCTGGGGCGTGCTCGCCGGCGTGCTCGGCGCGCGCCTGTACCACGACGCGACGAGCTGGAACGAGGTCGCGCAGATCCACCACTGGTGGGCGCCGTTCGCCGTCTGGAAGGGCGGCCTCGGTATCTACGGAGGGATCCTGTTTGGTGTCGCGGTCGGAGCGTTCATCGTTCACAGGGCCGGCGAGAGCATTCCGAAGATGCTCGAGATCGTGGCGCCCGGCCTTCTGCTCGCTCAGGCCATTGGCCGCTGGGGCAACTGGTGGAACCAAGAGCTCTTCGGCAAGCCGACCAGTCTGCCCTGGGGCCTGCACATCGATCTGGTCAACAGGCCGGCAGGCTACGAGCGCTTCTCGACCTTCCAGCCGACCTTCCTCTACGAGTCTCTGCTCGCGCTTGTCGGCGTCGGCTTGCTGCTTTTACTCGAGCGGCGCTTCAGATTCCGTGCGCCGGCGCTTTTCTCTCTCTACGTCGCCTACTACGCGCTCGTTCGTTTCTGTATGGAGTTGATACGGATCGATCCCGCTCACCATTTCGCCGGGCTTCGTCTGAACGCCTGGGTCTCGATTGTCGTCTTCGTCTGCGCCTGGGGCTTCTTCGTCTGGTGGCAGCTCATCCGCGGACGCGCCGTTCCTGCGCCGGAAGGGCCGAGCGGGCCCGAGCCTCCCGAGCCGCGGGAGAAGAGCCGGCCGAAGAAGCCGAAGAAGAAGAAGGAGCCCTCGGTGAAGGTGAAGGGGCCGCGGATGACCGTGCCCAAGGGGCGCGTCCGGTCGGGCCGCTAGGCTCGCCGAAATGCGCGTCGCCGAGCTCGAGCTGGATCTTGAGGCCTTCGAGGGTCCCCTCGACCTCCTTCTGACCCTTGTGCTCAAGGAGGAGATCGATCTCGCTGAGATTGACGTCGCCGACATCGTGCTCGCCTTCATCGAGGAGATGCTCGGACGTAGTAGGGCTGAGGATGACGCCGGCGAGTGCGACCTGGGAGAGAACGATCTGGAGTCTTGCGGCGAGTTCCTGGTTTTGGTCTCGGCTCTGCTGGAGCTGAAGGCGCGGCTGCTCTTCGACGACGAGGCGGCCGAGCTGGCCGAGCTGGAGCCCGAGGAGGCGGCCGAGGAGTTGGCGCGCCGGCTGGCTGCCTATCGGCGCATGAAGGAGGCAGCGGCCCGGCTCGCAAGCAGGCTCGAGCAGGAGCAAGACCGCTTCTTTCGGCTTGGCCCGGCGCCGCTTCGCCCGTCCGTCGAGCGCCCGGTCGATCCGCAAGATCCTGCCGCGCTGGCCGCCGCAATGCGTGCGCTTGCCACGCCGCCCAAGACGGTCTCGCTCGCCCACATGTCGCTTCGCTATCCACCGCTCGAACAGTTCGTGGGGCGCTTCCGCTCGCTGCTTGCTAGCCGCAGTCGTTTCGACTTCGAAAACGAGCTCGGCGATCTCTCGCGGGTCGAGCAAGCGGTCGCCTTTCTCGCGCTGCTCGAGCTAGGCAGGCTAGGTGAGATCGCGATCAGCCAGGCGGCGCCATTCGCGCCCATCCGCGTCGAGAGAAGAACCAGAGAGAGGAGTCCCGCATGGAAGAGCGCCCGCTCCGCCTGATCACCACAAGCCCGCTCGAGGCGCTGGCGCGCACCGTCGAAGCGCTGCTGGTGGTCGCGTCGGCGCCGCTCTCGCTGGACGACCTCGCTGTGGCCGCGGACGATGACACTGTGCGCATCGAAGCCGCTCTGCGCCTGGTCGGCGAGCGCTACAGCGAGGGCCGGAGCGGAATCGTGCTCGAGCACGTGGCCGGCGGCTACGCGCTGCGTGCCTCGCGTGAGGCGGCTTCTGCCTGCGCTCGCCTGTTCGAGCGCCCGGTTCAGCGCTCGCTCTCGCAGGCGGCGCTCGAGACGCTGGCCATCGTCGCCTATCTCGGCCCCTGCACGCGGCCCGAGATCACCCGTATCCGCGGCGTAGCGGCCGAGGCCACCGTCGCCAACCTGCTCGAGCGCGGATTGATCGCTGAGGCCGGGCGCGACGACGGTCCCGGCGGCGCGATCCGCTACCGCGTCACTCCCCTCTTCGAGCGCGTCTTCGGGCTGGGGAGCCTGGCCGAGCTACCTCGCCTCGATGACCTCGGCGACGACGTCGAGACGATTCGCGAGCGGCTGCACGCGGTGGCCGAGCAACGCGGCGCCTAGAACTCGTTTCACCTGAAGCACTCCACCGGGGTGCGATCGTTGAGTGCGCGGCTCTGACGCGGCATCGGATTCGTAGGTGGACGCGGCGGATGCGATCGAGGACAACGCATCGCGTCGCAGAGCGTTGGCTCGGGGTTCGGGCGCCTCTTTGCTCACCCACCACCCCCCACCCTCCCACGGGGCGGAGCACGGTATCGAGCGAGATCGCGCACGTATGTGGCTATTGCGTGTCGAGATACGCATTGTCGCGAGCGCGATCCGGTCGCCGGCGAGCTCGCTCGCTCGAGCTCCTGAGTGCGCCTAGCTGGCTGGAGGTGGTTCTTCGGCGAGCTCCGCGATGCGCGCGTTCACGTCGCCTGTATAGGGGCCGCCGTGGTAGCAGACGACGGTCTCGATGTCGTACCGTGCGAGCTTCTTCAGCGAGCCAGTGGCCTGATCGATGTCGGGGGTCAACTGTGGGTTGGGGCCAACGAGGCGGCCGTCCGAGACGTTCAGCGCATCGCCGGCCACGAGCACCTTGCTCTGCTCGAGGTAGAGCGAGATGTGCCCGGGAGTGTGGCCGGGAGTGTGAATGACGATCATTCCACCGCAATAGGGCAGCTTCTCGCCGTCCCTCAGCGTCCGGTCGACTCTCGCCCTGGCGTTCTCGAAGGTTTCGAGCACGGCCTCGCGCCGCTCCTCGGGCAGGTACGACAGGTGCTCGGAGAACTGCGCCATCCGCTCCGGGCTGATCTTGATCAACTGCTTCTCACCGACGATGTAGGGCCTGTCCTGCTCGTGCGCCAGCACTTCGATACGGTCGTTCAAAGCGAGAAGCGCGGCGATACCGCCGATGTGATCGATGTCCTGGTGAGTGACGATCAATCTCGTCAGACGGTCAAGGGAGACTCCGGCTCGTTCGATCTCTTCGCGCAGCTGCTCGAGTTGGCCGGGAAAACCGGCATCGACCAAGACGCCCTCTTCGTCGTCCCAGAGAAGCGTCGGGCGCACGGAGGTCGGCGTCCCGAACATGTCCATTTGCAGATCCAGCACTTCGATTCGCGGCGCGATCAGCATGCTCGCCATCCTTGTCGAGGCGTCGTCGTGTTCTAGCCGAGGAGGCGGTTCACGAAACGTCCGCCTGCCAGGGAGCCGGCTCGAGACTGATCACGGTGACCGCGGTGCCATGGCCCCCGGCGCCGCCGATCGCATAATCCGCCCGCCCGGGCTCTTCGATCAGGAAGCGCTTCGCCCCGGGCCCATTCTTCTCCGCCAGCAGCGAGAGAAAGCCGGCCTTTGCCGCTTGGCTCCAGTAATGCATCGGGATCACGCTGCGCGGCTGCACGAGCTCCAAGAAGGTGACGGCCTTGGCCGCAATCGGATGCGTCCAGTCGATCGGCAAGAACAGGAGGTCGATTCGCCCGGGAAAGAGCGTCTCGATTCGCTCTCTCTGCGCGGGCTGGTCGATCATCTCGATCTCGCCCTGGCAGTCGCCGGCGAAGAGGACCTTTAGCTCCTCGGAACCGATCAAGAAGCTCGTGTTGTCGCCCGGCGCGTGCTCGCTCGTCTTGATCGGCTCGAAGACGATTCCGTCGATGCCGACCTCCTCGTGCAGGTGCGCGCCGTCGAGAATCGTGGCGCCGGGGAACTCGTCACCGCGGTCGTGATCGTCGTCGTGGTGCGAATAGAGGACGACGTCAGGGTGAAGGTCGCCGAGGTCGTGAATCGGGCTATCGAGTCCGTAGGAGTTCGACTTGCCGTAGTCGGTGAGAACCGAGACGCCGTCGGCGAAGCGCAGGATGAACGACGAATGGCCGAGGTAGTGGAGTCGGAGCAGCGGTTCGGGCATGCGCTAGCGAACAGTAACGGCAATCGATGACGGAAATAGCGAGTATTCGTAGACCATGCGCTTGAACGCCTATCTTGCCCGTGCCGGCGTCGCCTCACGCCGAGGCGCCGATGAGTTGATCAAGGCCGGCCGCGTGCGCGTGAACGGCGAGCCCGGCCAACTGAATACCTTCGTCGCCGCGCGCGACCGGGTCGAGGTCGATGGAACGCCCGTGACCAAGCAGACGCTCGCCTATTTGCTCCTACACAAGCCGGCCGGCGTGGTGACGACGGCGAGTGATCCGCAGGGCAGGCGCACGGTGGTCGAACTCGTGCCTGGTACGCCGCGGGTTGTACCGGTGGGAAGGCTCGACGTGGATACGACCGGGGCGCTCCTGCTCACCAACGACGGGCAGCTCGCGCATCGCCTCGCCCATCCCCGCTACGAGGTCGAGAAGGTCTACGAGGCGGAGTTGGAGAGCGAGCCGAGCGAGGAGTCGTTAAGAGCGCTGGCCGAGGGGATCGAGCTCGAGGACGGGCGTACGGCGCCGGCCAAGGCGCGGCGGCTGGGGCCGAAGCTGATCGAGCTCTCCATTCACGAGGGTCGCAAGCACCAGGTCAAGCTGATGTGCGCGGCGGTCGGCTGCCCGGTCATGCGCCTGCGCCGTAGTCGTTACGCCGGGCTCGACCTGAGCGGACTCGCGCCGGGAGAGTGGCGGGCGCTCGAGCGGATTGAGGTCGAGGCGCTGCAAAAGCTCGCGGACTCGAGCTCTGGCTAGCTCGCCATCCGCTCTGGGGCTGGCCGATACTGTGCGCTAGGGCGAGCCCGCGCCAGCCGATCGAGGATCCGCCAGGGGTCGGCTCGGGTTATCGACTAAGTCGAACGCAGTATGTTGTCTCGACCATAGCGAGGCCCTCGCGAAGGGCTTCCCACGAACGCAACTGCGCGTTGCACGCGAACAGACGAGAACGACAAGGAAGTTCTCGTAATCCGCGTGGACGGTGACGACGATTCGTTCGTTCGCCGGCCCCGAGAAGAATGGGGCTCCGAAAGATGGCGCGTACCGAAGTCTTCGCCCTATTCGTGCAGGAAGGCGGAAGTTCGATTCATGCTCGAGCGTTTGTCCGCGTCGCCTGAATATGGCAAGTAGGCCGTGGTCTCCACCGAAGAGACTGCCGACGATCTCACTGCCGCGCCACGATGCGTACCCGAGTACGGACATTCCTCCGTTTCTTGGTCCCTTTACCGCCCGTCGGAGCAATCGTGTGGGGTTCAGCGTCGTAACGGTTCTTCCAGTATCGATGCGGACTAGACGCACAATCGGCGAGTATCTGTCGGCGTTGGGAATATTGCCGTGGCCCAGCGCGTAGCGCCCGTCGGGGCTCAGCGCGGCTACCGTCGCGAGGTGGAGAGGGCGAAGCCGTCCGCTGGGTTTCAAGGCGTAAACGCCGGAGGCTGGAGTATTTCTGCAGTTCGCGAGGTAGCAGAGCACGACTTCGACGAGAAGCTCGCCGCGTGCCCAGGCGAGAACCCGGTACCTGGCGGCTCGCCGCGTCCATACGGTCGGAGTTCCGTCAAGCGTTTGGACTACAACCTGCCCGACGTATGAGCCGTTCCGCTCCTCGTAGCGCTCGTGGTCGGCTTTGAAGTAGGCGATACGTCCGTCTCTGTTCCAAGCGGCCGACATAGCGCCGCGCGCGAGCAGCTTTTCTCTTCGGGCGATCGTGTCGTGCACGTAGAGCATCGGAACAACCGAAGGAGGAACGAACGAGGGCCCTGGCTCCTTACGCTGCGAGCGCACCGCCTGATAGACGATGTAGCGACCATCGGGGGAGGAGACGACCAGATTGTCGTCCGAAAACATCGGACGGAGCGGATAGGCGAGCCGCTGCGGTCGCTTGTGGGGCCGGTATAGCGTTTGTCCGGCGATGTACGCGAGTGTCCCCTTCGTTGCCGGCGCCTTGCTCTTTGCCGTCTCGACCTTGAACCAACCCGACGGCGTCGATACGCGAAACCAGCCGAAGAGCTGGTTGCCGACCGCGAGCGTTGTCCCGGTGCAAACGAGGAACGCCGCGAACGCGATCGCGATCGTGAGCACGCGCCGTCGATGCTGCGCGCTCCCGATGGCGTTGGAGCGAGCAACCACGTCAGACCAGTCGCCGCCGCCCGCCGGCGCGAGCGCTGTCAGCGACTCGGCAAGTCGAGTCTCCCTGTCGCTCATGACGACACCTCCTTCTCGAGCAGCCCGGAGAGCTCTGCGCGGGCTTGGGCCAGGGTCGCCGCGACCGTTCCGTCGCTGACGCCGCAGAGCTTCGCGATATCCGGGTAAGCCAGGTCGGCAAAGTAATGGAGGAAGACCATCGCCCGCCGGCGCGGCGGCAGAGCCGCCACGGCCTCGGCCAGGCCCGAATGGTTCTCCGAGAGAAGGCCGCGAGTCTCGAACTCCTGGTCGAGCCCGACGGCGCGCTGTCGTCGCCGTATCTCGTCGAGCGCCTTGCGCTGCACGATCTTCCAGATCCACGCTTCGGCTGAGCCGCCGCGCCACTTTCGGCGGGCGACGAGGGCTTGCGCGAAACCTTCCTGGACTGCGTCTCGCGCAGCCTCCGAGTTCTTGAGAAGTGCGGTTGCCGCGAGGACGAAGCCGGTTTGCCGAGCTTCGTAGACCTGCTGGATCTCCTCGATCGAGAGTTCCATCGCTGAAGAGACGCTCGAGCCTAGCCTTAAGCTTTAGCGCGTCGCTGTGATTCTGATCTACTGCGGGAAGCGCTATCTACGCAACCCGCGCGCAATCGGAGGGCTGAGCGCGCGAGCATCACGTTCCGCCGCCCCCCGCCTCGAGCGCCAAGCGGAATGAAGACCCGTCGACTGGGTGTGATCGGTGAGTGCGAGGCTAGGACGCAGTGTCGCGTTCGTAGCCGGAGGCTACGGGCGCGACCGAGGACAACGGATCGTGCTTGCCGAGCGCGGCCAGGCGATGGAGTGCTTCGTTTCGCTTGGCGCTCAGAAAAACCCACCCGCGGGGTCGTGAAACGGTAACCGATAAATCCGCCCGAGATGTGCCGATTTCGTGCTGAATCGTGCGCGTCGCCGAACCGGCCAGGCACCGAATGTGTCGTTCCTGACCGAGTGCGAAACAAAAGGCGCCCGCTTGTCGCGGGCGCCGATCTAATGGCTATCTCCGTCGCGCCTAGACCTTGTTGATCTTCACCGCCGTGCCGTAAGCGCAGATCTCGCTCCAGTTGTTGCCGAGGTCGGAGACATCGAAGCGCATGGCCAGCACGCAGTTGGCGCCCTTACTCTCGGCTTCCTCGGTGAGCCTCGCGATCGACTCCTCGCGGCTCTGGATCAGCTGCTTGGTCATTCCCTTCAGCTCGCCGCCGAGAATCGACTTGAGGCCGGCGCCGATCTGTGCGCCGATGTTGCGCGCGCGCACAGTCAACCCGAAGACCTCTCCGATCACCTCGCTGACTTCGTAGCCGGGGACGTCGTTCATGGTCGAGATCAGCATCTCGTCACACTCCCTTTGGTCGGGTGAAACCCATTCGCTCGTACATCTTCTCCAGCGCCGGTGCCGAAGCCTCCCTCGCCTTGGCGGCGCCGAGTGCCAGCATCCGCTCGAGCTCGGCGGGGTCGTCGCGCAGCTCGCGGAAGCCCGCCTGGATCGGCTCTAGCAGGGCCACGACAGCGTCGCCCACGTCGGACTTGAACTGCCCGTAGCCGGCGCCCTCGAAACGCTTCTCGACCTCCGCGATCGACTCGCCGGTCGCCACCGTCATGATCTCGATCAGATTCGAGATGCCGGCCTTCTCGTTTGGGTCGTGGACGATCTCGCGGCCGGAGTCGGTGACCGCCGTCTTGACCTTCTTGCGCACGGCCTCGGGCGGGTCGAGCAGGTAGATCGTGCCCTGCGGGTTGCCGCCGGTCGTGGACATCTTGTTCGCGGGCTGCTGCAGGTCCATGATCCGCGCACCGGCCTCGGGGTAAACGCCGCGCGGCACCGTAAAGGTCTCGCCGAAGCGGGAGTTGAAGCGCTCGGCGATGTCGCGCGAAAGCTCGAGGTGCTGGCGCTGATCGTCGCCGATCGGAACGATGTCGGTCTGGTAGAGAAGGATGTCTCCGGCCATCAGCACCGGATAGGAGAACAGGCCGACCGAGACCGACTCGCGCTTGCCGGATTTGTCCTTGAACTGAGTCATGCGCCCGAGCTCGCCGTAGGTCGCCACGCACCCCAGTAGCCAGGCCGACTCGGCGTGCGCGGTCACGTGGCTCTGCACGAAGACGGTCGAGCGCTCGGCGTCGAGCCCGGTGGCGAACATCAGCGCCGCCAGATCGAGCGTGCGGGCTCTCAGATCCTCGGGATCGTGGGGAACGGTGATCGAGTGCAGATCGACGATGCAGAAGAAGGCGTCGCCCTGCTCCTGGGTGGCGGCGTACTGGCGAAAGCCGCCCGAGAAGTTTCCGAGGTGTTTGGCCCCGGTGGGCTGAATGCCCGAAAAGATTCTCATCGGCGGGGATTATCTCTAAGAACCTCGAGCTGCCGGAGAATGACCCCGTTTCCCCACTAGACTTGCTGGAAATGGGTGTATCGGCGGCAACACAGGAAGGTCAGAGCGCGGCGAGGCTCTCGCGGTTGGCAATCGTCGGCACGGGGTTGATCGGGGCCTCGGTCGGGCTCGCGGCCAAGCGGGCCGGTGTCGAGCTGGTCTTCGGCTTCGATCCCGATTCCGAGGCACTTCGGATCGCGCACGAGCGTGGCGCCGTCGATCTGGCTGCCGCTACGCCGGCCGAGGCGGTCGTAGCTGCCGAGTTGGTCGTCGTCGCCGCACCGGTGGCCGATCTGCCGGCGCGCGTACGGGAAGTGCTGGGGCTGGTGGACGAGACCTGCACGGTGACCGATGTCGGATCCACTAAGGGCGCCGTCTGTGCGGCCACCGCCGACGACAAACGCTTCATCGGTGGGCACCCCGTCTGCGGCTCGGAAACGAGCGGGCCGGGGTATGCAAGCGCAGATCTCTTTGAAGGTGCAACCTGGTTTCTGACCCCGCACGCCGGCACCGACCCGGACTGCTACCGCTTCCTGCACGGTTTCGTGGCCTCGCTTGGCGCGCATCCGGTAGCCATCGACGCCGCCGCCCACGACCGCCTGGTGGCGCTCACCAGCCATCTTCCCCACGCGCTCTCCAATCTGCTGGTCAACCAGGCCGGATCGACGCGGGTGGAGGGTCACGAGCCACTTGCCAGCGCCGGTGGCTCGCTCCGTGACATGACTCGCGTGGCCGGCGCCAACCCGCGCATCTGGGTCGACATCTTCCTCGAGAACGCGGAACCGCTGCGCGAGGCGCTGGCCGAGCACCGGCGCCTGATCGAGCAGCTGGAGGCAGCGCTCGCCGCCGGCGATACCGGCTTCGTCGGCCGGTGGATCGCCGAGGCTGGTATCCATCGTCGCCACCTGTTGGCCGAGGTCTATCCGAGCATGGGCGGTCTTTTCCGCCTACGCGTGCACGTCGCCGATCAGCCCGGAGTACTGGCTGGCATCACCCAGGTGCTCGGTGCCGAGCGGATCAACATCGAAGACCTAGAGATGCAGCACGTCTCACCCGATCGCGGCGGCTCGCTCTCGATCGTGATCGCCGGCGAAGACGAGGCTCACAGGGCCGCCGAGCTGCTCGAGGCCCAGGGCTACGGTGTAGTTGTCTCGGACATCCTCGAGGAGGACGCTTGAGGCGGGTGGCTCCGGCGGCGGCGCTTGTCGGCGATATTGCCGTGCCGGGGGTCAAGGGACTCTGCCAGCGGGTGGCTCTGCTGGCCGCGATCGCCGACGGAGTCAGCGAGATCCGCGGCTTCGGGCACGCCGCCGATACCGACGCGGCGCTCGACGCCGTGCGTGAGCTCGGTGCCGGCGTAAGCGAGCCGAGCCCGGGCACGATCAGGATCGAGGGGGTTGGCTTGCGGGGGCTGCGGTCGCCTGACCATCCCATCGACTGCCGTAACGCCGGCACAGTGCTCAGGCTCCTCGCCGGTGTGCTCGCCGGTCAGGAAGGACGCTTCGTTCTGACCGGCGACGAATCACTCTCGAGTCGTCCGCACGAGCGCATTGCCATTCCTCTCAGGCAGATGGGCGCCGAGGTCGAGACGACGAACGGCTCGGCGCCGGTGACAATCTCCGGCGGGCTGCTCGAGCCGACCACCTACGTGCTTCCCGTGGCGAGCGCCCAGGTGAAGTCGGCGATTCTGCTCGCCGGGCTCTTCGCGCGCAGCGGCCCAACCACCGTGATCGAGCCGGTGCCGACGCGTGATCACACCGAGCGGATCCTTAGCTCGCTCGGCGTGCGCGTGCGCCGCGAGGGCAGTGAGATCAGCGTTTGGCCGGTCGAGCGCATCCCGCCGCTCCAGATCGAGATCCCCGGCGACTTCTCCTCGGCAGCTCCTTTCCTCGTCGGCGCCTCGCTTCTATCCGGCTCCGAGCTACGCATCCACGACGTCAATCTGAACCCGACCCGGATCGGTTTTCTCGACGTGCTCGAGAGGATGGGCGCACGCACCACCGTCTACAACCGCCGCTCCTCGGGCGGTGAGCCCGTCGGCGATCTCGGTATCCGCTCGGCCGAGCTGGTGGCGACGACGATCGAGTCGCACGAGGTGCCGAACGTGGTCGACGAGCTGCCTCTATTCGCGTTGGCGGCGGCGATGGCGCACGGTGAGAGCCGGGTGCGCGGCGCCGAGGAGCTGCGGGCGAAGGAGTCCGACCGGATCGAGACGACGACCGAGGCTCTGCACGGGCTCGGCGCCCATATCGCCGCGACGCCCGACGGCTTCTCGGTGCGCGGCGTTCCGACGCGTTTCAAGGGAGGGTCGGTCGAGACCCGCGGCGATCACCGCATCGCCATGCTGGCCGGGATCGCCGGAGTTCTTTCCCGCGAGGGAGTGGAGATCGATGATCCCGACTGCGTCGCAGTAAGCTTCCCCGACTTCTTCGAGCTCCTGGACGAGGTGGCCCGGCGTGATTTCGTCCCGGAGGAAGGGTGAGTTAGTGCCTCTTCAAGCAATACCCTCCGACTTATGGCCCGCGATCACGCGGCGCGCTGCTGTGTCCTCAGTCGCGCCCATACCGTTCAGGTATGAGCGCTCCCTGCGTCCTTGCATCGCTTGGTGCTTGCGACCCAGAACCTCGGAAGCATTACCTGAAGGGGCACTAGAGCTGTGATCGTCGCGATCGATGGGCCGGCCGGAGCCGGTAAGAGCACCGTGGCACGAGCCCTGGCGGCCAGGCTCGGCTTCAGCTACCTCGATACCGGCGCCATGTACCGAGCGCTCGCCTGGCTCGCCGGCGAGCGCGGAGTCGATCCCGAAGACGGACCGGCGCTGGCGGCGCTCGGACGTGCCAATCCGATCGACTTCGACGCCGAGCGGCGAACGCAGATTGCGGCCACCGACGTGACCGAGGCGATTCGCCGGCCGGAGGTCGACCGTGTCGTCTCGCTGGTCGCGCGCCAGCCCGAGGTGCGCCTGCTCATGCGCGAGCGCCAGCGCGAGTTGGCCGCCCTCGGCGACTCGGTGATCGAGGGCCGCGACATCGGCAGCGTCGTCGTGCCCAATGCCGAGGTCAAGGTCTATCTGGTCGCCGACGAGGCGGTGCGCGCCGGCCGCCGGCTGGTCGAGCGGCCCGGTATCGAAGCCGAGGCCCTGACCGCCGATCTGCACCGCCGCGACGAGAGCGATGCGCCCCAGATGCAGCGGGCGGCCGATGCTGTGCTGGTCGACACCACCCACGTGACGGTCGAGCAGGTGGTCGAGCGAGTTGAAGCGCTCGTAACCGAGAAGCGCATTCCGAGCGGGAGGCATTCGTGAAGAAGAGCGACTACCTGTACGGCTACACCCCTCGCCACATGTGGATCGGGCAGTCGACGATCGGCAATCTCGCTCGCGGCTTCGGGCGCGTACGCTCCTACGGTCTCGAGAACGTTCCCTTGGAGGGCGGACTGGTGTTCGCCGCGAACCACTTCTCCTTCCTCGACCCGCTGGCCTTCGGCGGCATCTGTCCTCGCCGCATCTACTTCATGGCAAAGAGCGAGGTCATGAGCGCGTTCGGCCTGACGCAGCTGCTGCGCTTCTTCGGCACGATCCCCGTTCGTCGCGGCGAGTCCGATCGCGAGGCCGTGCGCAAGATGCGCGAGATCGCCCGCGCCGGCGAGATGCTCGGCATCTTCGTCGAGGGAACGAGACAGAAGACGGGCGTGCTGGGTGAGGCCCTGCCCGGAGCCGCCATGGTCGCTCTGCAAGAGAACGTGCCGGTGCTACCGGCGGCGGTCCGCGGCAGCGAATCCTGGAAGCTCTGGAATCTCCACCCGATCACGCTCGCCTGGGGCCAGCCGATGGACTTCAGCGGTCTGCCTGCCAACAGTAAGGGCTACCGCGAGGCGACGGCCGAGATCCAGCGCGAGATCTACCGTCTCTGGACATGGCTGGGCGAGGTTCAGGCCCAGGGGCGGCCGCGCGGCCTGACCGTGCCGCCGCGGAACTGAGAGCTCGCCGGAGGGCGGCCGATGAGACGAAAGAACGAGCGGGCAGGTTCGGCGTCGAGCGAAAGCGGGCGCCTGGCCGGGCGGGTGGCAATCATCGGCTTCCCCAACGTTGGTAAGTCCACCCTGGTCAACCGGCTCACCGGCAGCCGCGCCGCGGTCGTGCACGAGAGCTCGGGTGTCACCCGCGACCGCAAAGAGCTCCTCTGCGACTGGAACGGCGAGAACTTCCTGCTCATCGACACCGGCGGTGTCGATATCGGCGACTCTTCGCCACTGACACGTGCCATTGCAGAGCAGGCGCGGGCCGCCATCGCCGAGGCCGACGTGATCGTCTTCCTCGTCGATGCGACTCTCGGAGTCACGACCGGCGACGAGGAAGTGGCGGAGATCCTGCGCACTGCCCGAAAGCCAGTTCTACTGACCGCGAACAAGATCGACGATCCGTCGCAGGAGATACGAGCGCTGGAGTTTCATCGCCTCGGTCTCGGCGAGCCGCTTGCGATCTCGGCCCTGCACGGCCTCGGCTCGGGAGATCTGCTCGATCGCATCGTCGAGCTCCTGCCCGGCGAAGCCGAGCCGATCGCGGGCGAGGAGGCGATCAGAGTCGCGATCCTTGGCCGCCCCAACGTCGGCAAATCGTCGCTCCTCAACGTCATCCTCGGCCAGGAGCGCGTGATCGTCTCCGATCGCCCCGGTACTACTCGCGACGCCATCGACACCCGACTCATCCGCGCCGAGCAGGAGTTCCTGCTGATCGACACCGCCGGGCTCCGGCGCAAGCGCAAGCACCGCCAGGGAATCGAGTACTACTCCGAGCTGCGTGCGCTCGAGGCGGCGGAGCGGGCCGATGTGGCGCTCGTGCTGGTGGATTCCGAGGAGGGGCTGGTTGACCAGGATCTGACCGTCGCCGACGTTGCCCGCAAGGCGCAGTGCGCGACCCTCGTGGTGCTGGCCAAGTGGGACATCTCCCGTTTTGGCACCGACGATCTGCGGCCGGAGATCCAGCGCCGCATACGCCAGCGGCCGCCGGTCAGGGCGGTCTCGGCGAAGACGGGCAGGGGAGTCGACAGGTTGCTCGACGACATCGAGGCGCTCTTTTCTCGCTACGCCGGCAGGGTGACTACCGGCGAGTTGAACCGCTTCCTGGGCGAGTTGATGGAGGCCCGCCAGCCGCCCGCCCGCGCTCGGCGCCGGCTGAAGATGCTCTACGGCGCTCAGGTGCAGGTACGCCCGCCGCGCTTTCGCATCCACGTCAACGACCCATCGCTCGTGACGCGCGACTACGGTTACTGGGTCGAGAACGAGCTACGCGCGCGCTTTTCGCTCGAGGGAGTGCCGGTGACGATCGATTTCGTTAGGCGGTGAGGGCGTGAAGGTCGGGATACTGGGAGCGGGGATGTGGGGAACGGCGTTCGCCCATCTGCTCGCCGATCGCCGCCACGAGGTAACGCTCGTCGATTGCGACGCGGAAGTCGTTCGCTCACTGGCAGCTAGCGGCAGAAACCCCCGCTACCTGCCGGAGCTCGAGCTCGAGGGAGTCAAGGCGCTCACCGTCTCGCAAGCCGGGGAGCTCTTCGAGCATGTCGATCTGCTGGTAGTGGCCGTGCCGAGCCGCGCCTTCGCCGCGGCGGTTGCCGGTCTTCCCGGTGTCTCACCACTGCTCAACCTCACCAAAGGTCTCGATCCGATCTCGGGCGCCAGACTCTCGACGCTCGTCGAGGGACGGCCGGCGGCTGTTCTCTCGGGCCCGAACTTCGCCGAGGAGATCGCTGCGGATCTGCCCGCCGCCGCGGTCGTGGCGAGCGACGACCAGGAGCTCGCCGCCCGGCTCCAAGCCGAGATCGCCTCGCCCGTTTTTCGCGTCTACGTGAATTCCGATCTGATCGGAGTGGAGCTGTGCGGCGCCGCCAAGAACGTGATCGCGCTGGCCGCCGGCGCCGTTGATGGGCTTGGCCTGGGAGACAACGCCAAGGCCGCCCTGATGACCCGGGGCCTGGCCGAGATGACGCGCCTCGGACTCGCCTGCGGCGCCCGTGCCGATACCTTCGCCGGCCTGGCGGGGATGGGCGATCTGATCGCGACCTGCTGGCATCCGCACGGTCGCAATCGGCGCGCCGGCGAGCTCATCGGCCGCGGCGTCGCGCCCGAGCAGGCGCGGGAGCAGATCGGCACTGTCGAGGGGATGGTGGCCGCGCCCGTTCTCGGCGAGATGGCACGGCGAGTCGGCGTCGAGCTGCCGATCACCGAGGCGGTTTGCGCCGTCCTTGCCGGTGGAGAGGTGAAGGATCTCGTGATCGAGCTGATGGGAAGGAAGCCGACTGGGGAGTGGTCAGCGTCGCCGGTCTGATCTAGGCTTCGGGCACACCGGTTTCTAAGCCTCGGAGGTTTACGTAATGCGTCGTATCTCTCTCTCCCTCGCTCTCCTGTTCGCGTGCCTGCTCGTGCTGGCGGCATGCGGTGGTAAGAGCAAGAGCAGCACCTCACAGTCGTCCACGTCGAAAGGCAGCTCGGACATCACAGGCGCCGAGATCGTGCCGGCGAGCGCGACTGCCTTCTTCTCGATCAGCACCGATAGCTCCGGCGCTCAGTGGAAGCAGGCGATGAAGCTTCTCGCCCGCGTCCCGGCGTTGCAGAAGAGCCTTAACAAGTCGCTCTCAAGCTCGGGCATCAAGCTCTCGGAAGTCGAGCAGGCGCTCGGCTCGACCACGAACTTCGTTCAGCTCGGCACGTCGGCGAAGCCCACGCAAGTGGTTCTCACCGACACGAAGGATCCAGCCAAGTTGAAAAGCATTCTGGCCAAAGACACCGGTAAGACGAAGTCGGTCACGACCGAGATCGGCTCCTGGCTTGCGGTGGCCGACTCGCAGGCCGCACTGGATCAGTTCAAGAGTGCCGCCGCGAAGGGAAAGCTGGCCGATTCCAGCGCCTTCAAGCAGGCTATCGCAGGGATTCCGGCCGATTCGCTCGTGAGGGCCTACTTCAAGGGCTCTGCGATCAACGCGTCCGCGTTCGGCACGCTCAGCTCCGGCTCGGTGTCGAAAGCACTCGAGAAGGCGGTCGCCAAGAACCAGCTGGAGTGGGGAACACTGGCCGTCAGCGCCGTTTCCAAGGGACTCTCGATCGAAGGCATCTTCAAGGGCAAGACGAGCATGGCCAACTCCGACCTGTCTCTGATCGATGAACTACCAAGCGGAACCTCGTTCGCGGTGGATCTGAACGGAAAGGCGCTCGGTCTCGACAAGGCGGTCAAGAGTCTGAGCAAGAACAAGACGTACGGAAGCCAAATCCCGCAGATGGAGGCGGCGCTCGGCATCACGCTCGATGATCTCGCCGCCCTGGCTGGAAGCGAGATGTCGCTTTACGGAACCGAGTCGGGTATCGGACTGCTGATCAAGGCGCCGGACGCGGCCAAGTCGAAGGCGATGCTCGATAAGGCGGTCACGCTTCTGTCAGCGCAGCTCAACGGCTCGAGCAAGTCGGTCACGGTCGGCGGCGTCAAGGCCACCCAGCTGACGTTCGGAACGACGAGCATCTACTACGGCGTCAAAGGCGGCAACCTCTTCGTCGTCACGAATGCCGACGCGCTGCCTGGCAGCGCGAAGCTCTCGAGCGATCCGGTCTACAGCGCGGTCGCGAAAGAGCTGCCTATCCCGGCGGCCAACGCCGGAGTCGGCTACGTCGACTTCGTCAAGCTCGCCAAGCTCGCCAAGAGCGGTGGCACGGTAGTCAAGAGCCTCGGAAGCTCGAGCAGTTCGAATCTGAGCGGTCTCGAAGGTCTATCCTCGCTGCTTGGCTACGCCGCCGCCAAAGGCGACAAGGTCGAGCTGAAGGCGCTGCTCTCGGTCGAATAAGGGACGTCAACGAGGCGTCGCCGCGCAGACCTGCGTGGCGACGCCTCATCTTTCTGCGCCGACGGCTCGTCTCTGTCGATGTCGCCGTCGTGACTGTCGCACGCGAGCTTGCACGGTCTCTCTAACGACTCGAGGGAAGATTCGGTAGTGTCAGCGCCCATGAGCGATTTCCTCTTCACTTCAGAATCCGTTACCGAAGGCCATCCCGACAAGATCGCCGATCAGATCTCCGACTCGGTGCTCGATGCCGTGCTCGCCGGCGATCCGAGCGGGCGGGTGGCCTGCGAAACGCTGGTCACCACGGGACTCGTGATCGTGGCCGGCGAGATCACGACCGAGACCTACGTCGACATCACCAAGCTGGTGCGGGCCAAGGTCTCGGAGATCGGCTACACGCGCGCCAAGTTCGGCTTCGACGCCGAGACCTGCGGTGTTATCACGGCGATCGACGAGCAGTCGCCGGATATCGCCCGGGGGGTAAACGCTTCCTATGAGACTCAGCACGGCGACGAGGATCCGCTCGACAGCGAGGGCGCCGGTGACCAGGGGATGATGTTCGGCTACGCCAGCAGCGAGACCGCCGAGCTGATGCCGCTGCCGATCCTGCTCGCGCACAAGATCTGCAAGCGCCTGGCCGAGGTGCGCAAGGCGGGCGTGCTGCCCTACCTGCGCCCGGACGGTAAGTCGCAGGTGACGGTTCGCTACGAGATCGACGAGCACGGCGCCCAGCGGCCGGTAGAGATCATGCGCCTGCTCGTCTCCAGCCAGCACGCCGACGACCTCGACATCGACACTCTGATCAAGCCGGACATCATCGAGCACGTCTTGCACCCGATCTTGCCGCGCGATCTCTACGACGAGAAGCGTCTCGGCGAGCGCGATTTCGTGCTCGTCAACCCCACCGGGCGCTTCGCAGTCGGCGGCCCGATGGGAGACACCGGGCTAACCGGACGCAAGATCATCGTCGACACCTATGGCGGCTCGGCCCGGCACGGCGGCGGCTCCTTCTCCGGCAAGGATCCGACCAAAGTCGATCGCTCGGCCGCCTACGCGGCTCGGTACGCGGCCAAGAACCTGGTCGCCGCCGGACTCGCCGATCGGCTCGAGCTTCAGGTCGCCTACGCGATCGGCGTCGCCCATCCGGTCTCGATCACCGCCGACGCCTTTGGCAGCGAGAAGATCCCGGTCGCGAAGATCGAGGATCTCGTGCGCGAGCACTTCGATCTGCGCCCGGCCGCCATCTTGCGTGACCTCGACCTGCGCCGGCCGATCTACGCCAAGACGGCCGCTTACGGCCACTTCGGCCGCGACGACCACGACTTCACCTGGGAGCGCACCGACAAGGCCGAGGCGCTGCGCAAGGCAGCCGGGCTCTAAGAGCTCGTCTCAAAACGAAGCACTCCATCGCCTGGCCGCGCTCGGCGGCGCGATGCGTTGTTCTCGGTCGCGCCCGTAGCCTCCGGCTACGAACGCGACACTGCGTCCTAGCCTCGCATCCACCGATCACACCCAGTCGGCGGGTCGTCAATTGAAACGAGCTCTAACGGCTCGCCGAGCTCGCGCTTGCGTCCGATCGCGAGACTCCAGACCGCGGCGGTCATGATCACGAACCCGGTGGCGACACAGACGTCGGCGAGGTTGAAGGCGATGATCCAGCCGTCTTTCGAGACGACGAACGGGTTGGGAACTCCGAGCGGAAAGAGTGCGATCGAGAACGCGTTGCCGATGCCGCCGCCGATCATTAGGCCGGCGCCGACGGCAATCGCGCGCGAGCGGGCGAGCGGGGCGACGTAGACGGCGGCGGCCGAGATGGCCAGGATGAGGACGAGCTCGAAATACGTGCGCCTGTGATAGAGGTAGGTCTCCGTTGGCTCGATCAGCTTGACGATAAGGTCGCAGGCGCTCAACAAGACAGCGATGGCGATCAGAATCAGCCGGGCTCGGCGAATCTCGAGACGTGAAGCAGCCGTTTGCCGCGGCCATGCTAGGAGCCGCCGATCGATCGTCCTTTCGACCATGCCAGGGCAGGTACCCATCTCGCCGGTTCTCACGCCTGCCTGGAGGAACGACACCGTAGGCTTGACTGTGTGAGCTCCAGGCCGGCATCGGTCTTCCCTCTCGTTACCGCACGAGCGCTGGCGCGCGAGTTCACCTACCTCGTTCCCGAGGAGGTGGGGGCGGGTCAGATCGTGCGCGTGCGGCTCGGCGGGCGGCAGTTGCGCGCCGTCGTGACCGAGGTCGGCGTGGCTCCTCCGAGCGGAATCGAGCTGTCTGAGATCGAGGAAGTGGTTGGCCGAGTGTCCCCGGCTCTCGTCGAGCTCGCGCTTTGGCTTGCCGGTTACTACGGCTCCACACCTGGGCGCGCGCTGGCGCTGGTGGCGCCGGTGATGCCCGGGCGCCGCGGTGAACGCGCTCGCCCGCTGGAGCGCGAGGCACTGGCTGCCGAGCGGGCACCCGAGAAGCTGACCCAGTCGCAGGAGCGGGCGGTTGACCGCATCGTGCAGTCGCTCGGCGGAGAAGGCGGTTCCTTTCTCCTCTACGGGGCAACCGGCAGCGGCAAGACCGAGGTTTACCTGCGGGCCTGTGCGGCGGCGTTGGAGCGCGGCAAGGGTGCCATCGTGCTCGTGCCCGAGATCTCGCTGACACCACAGACGCTCGGACGCTTCCGGCAGCGCTTCGGTGACGAGATCGCCGTCCTGCACTCGCGCTTGACCGGAGCCGAGCGCCGCGACGAGCGCGAGCGAATCGCCTTGGGCCAGGCGAGGGTGGTTGTCGGCGCCCGCTCGGCGGTGTTCGCGCCAATCGCAGACCTCGGGCTGATCGTCTGCGACGAGGAGCACGATTCGTCCTTCAAGCAGGAGTCCGACCCCCGCTACGACGCGCGTACCGTCGCCGTCAAGCGCGCTTCGCTCGAAGGAGCGGTCGCCATCTTCGGCAGTGCCACGCCGAGGCCGGAATCCTGGCAGGCGCTGGAGCGGCTCGAGCTGGGCGGACGGCTCACGGGAAAGCTGCCGCCAGTACGCGTCGTGGACATGCGCCGCGAGCGCGGCTTTCCTCTATCGGCGCCGCTGATCGACGAGCTCGATGCCGTCGTGAAGGCCGGCTCCAAGGCGATTCTGCTCCTCAACCGGCGCGGCTTGACCCCGGCGCTGCACTGCCGCGCCTGCGGCCAAACGCTTCGCTGCCCGGCCTGCGACGTGGCGCTCGTGCTGCACGCGGGCGGCGCTCTTCTCTGCCATCACTGCGCCTACTCCGAGCCTGAGCCGGAGACTTGTCCGGTCTGCGGCTCGCCCGAAATCTCCCGAATCGGCGCCGGCACTCAGAAGCTCGAACGCGAGCTGGCGAGGCTCTTTCCTAAGTTGGAGCGGATTCGCCTCGACGCCGACACGACCGCCCGCCCGGGCGCCCTCGCCGAGGCGCTCGCCCGCTTCGCGGCGGCGAAGAGCGCAGTGCTACTCGGCACCCAGATGATCGCCAAGGGCCACCACTTTCCGGACGTCGCTCTGGCCGCGGTGGTCGATGCCGACGCCGGTCTCGCTCAGCCCGACTTCCGCGCCGAGGAGCGTACCTTCCAGCTTATGACTCAGCTAGCCGGACGCAGCGGTCGCGGCGCTCCCGGACGTGTCGTTATCCAGACCTTCCAGCCCGACAGTGAATCCGTCCGCTTCGCCGCCCGCCACGACGTTGAGGGCTTTATCGCCGCCGAGCTCGAGCGCCGGCGAGAGCTCGGCTATCCACCCTTCAGACACCTCGTTCGCATCGTCGCCTCAGGCCCCGAGCAGGCCCAGGCAATGCGCCTGCTTGAGGAGATACGGGATGGCATCCCCGGCGAGGAGCTGATCGGGCCGGCGCCGCTCCTGCGCCTCCGTGGCCGCCAGCGCGCCCAGCTAGTAGCCAAGAGTGCCCAGCCGCGCCGTATCGCCCAGAATGCCGCCCAACTTCTTGCTGCCGCCGCCCCGGCCATGCGCCGCGCCGATCTGAGCGCGGTGGTGGACGTTGATCCGCAGGGGTTCTGAGAACCGCTAACGGACAAAGCGACCCTCTGATCCGGCGCGATCGAATCTAAGTGCGGGAGGGCACCAACTTTTTTCGCCCGCCACCGAGCGCAAAGCGGAATGAAGGCCCGGAGACCGGCGTGGTAGGGCACCGAGTTCTTCCGCCCTCCCCCGAGCCACCCGCCCACGGGGTCGTGCCACGGTATCGTCCTCTCGTAGCGCAAATCGTTCTTCAACGTGCCGATTCTGTGTCGATTCGCACACGCGCCAAGGCTCGCGCTCTCGCCACGTCTCGCCGCCACACCCAACGAGACCAAGGCTCGTCGTACGACCGCGATTCGGCGAGGATCGAGCATCGAGCCGTCGTCCGCGGCCAGAACACTCTCGCAGCGTAGAATCCTTTCCGATGGCAGATAGCGGTCAGGTGAAGAACATCGAGCTCGACGTCGAGCGCGCGGCCATGCGGCGGACGGCGCTGGCGCAGATCCGCCAGTACCCGGATCCTGTTCTGCGTATGCGCGCGCGCGAGGTTGAGGTCTTCGACGAGGCGCTGGCGCGGCAGGCCGAGGGGATGATCGCGCTTATGCACGATGCCTCCGGAGTCGGTCTGGCCGCGAACCAGGTCGGCAGCCTGCAGCGGATGTTCACGATCGAGCTGGGCGAGGAGGAGCTGGCGCAGGCGATCGTCAATCCTCGCGTCACTCCGCTTGGCGACGAGCTGGAGATCGAAGAGGAAGGCTGCCTCTCTCTGCAAGGCGTGCTGGTGCCAGTCGAGCGCCCGATCTCGGTTCGTCTCGAGGCACAAGGAGTCGACGGTAAGGAGCTGATGCTGGAGCTCGACGGCCTTCCCGCGCGCGCCGTTCAGCACGAGCTCGATCACCTCGACGGAGTTCTGCTCTTCGACCGCACCACTCTCGAGGCGCGCCGCGAGGCTCTCGCCGTGCTGCGGCCGCGGGTGGTTCTCGCCAACTCTCGGTGAGGCTCCGTGGCTGATCGCCTCGCCGTCGCCGCGACAGCGCCCTTCGGCGCAGATGTTCTCGAAGGACTGGCTGCCCGGCGCGAGATCGCCTTCCTGCTCACTCGCCCCGACCGCCTGGCCGGGCGCGGGCGCAAGGTCAGGCCGCCGGCGGCCAAGCTCGTGGCCGAGCGCCTCGGTATTCCCGTGCTCCAGCCCGAGAAGCTCGACGCCTCCTTCGTGCTCGATGCCGACACGGTGATCCTGGCCGCCTACGGCGTCCTGATCCCGGAAGTACAGCTCGAGCGGGCGCTCTGGCTCAATGTCCATCCCTCGCTACTTCCGCGCTGGCGCGGAGCGGCGCCGGTCGAGCGGGCGCTGATGGCCGGCGACGCCGAGACCGGAGTGACGATCCACGAGACGGTCAAGGAGCTAGATGCGGGCCCTACCTGCGCCCAAGCGGCCTTCCCGCTCACGCCCGAGGACGACGCCGGCTCGGTTTACGAGAAGACGGCTGCGCTCGCGGTCACGCTGCTGGACGGCGTTCTGCCCGAGCCCGCCTTCCAGCCCCAGCCCGAGCAAGGCGCCTGCTACGCGGCCAAGATCGCGCCCGAGGATCGTGAGCTCGACTGGAGCCACCCGCCCGAGGAGAATCTCAACCGCATCCGCGCCCTCTCGCCGCACATCGGCGCCTGGGGCGAGCTGGACGGCCACCGCCTACTCGTCTGGCGCGCACGCCCGGCCGAGCCTGACTCGGCGCTCGTCGCCGGTGGGCTCGAGCTGCTCGAGGTGCAGCCGGAGGGCAAGAAGCGAATGGCCGCCGCCGACTACCTACGCGGCCTGCGGACCTAGCCGTGTCCGTTTCGCCGGCCCGTCGCGTCGCCTTCAAGACGATCCTGCGCGTCTTCGAGCAAGAGGCCTACGCCGACCGCGTCTTTGCCGCCGAAGCCAGGAGGCTGGGCGACCGAGACCGGGCGCTGGCACAACGGCTCGCCTACGGCACCGTGCAGCGCGTGCGCACGCTCGACCACGCGATCAACGAGCTCGGAAAGCGATCGCCGGGCACGCTCGATCCGCCCGTGCGCGCGGCGCTACGGCTTGGCGCCTATCAGCTCGCCTTCGCCGCTGGCATTCCGGCCCACGCGGCAGTCAACGAGTCGGTCGAGCTGGTGCGCGAATACGGCCCCAAGCACGCGGTCGGCTTCACCAACGCGATCATGCGCCGACTGTCCGAGGGCGCGCTGGCGCTGGTCGAGAACCTGCCCGAGTGGACGCCGAGCGAGGCCGCGCTCCGCTACTCCTATCCCGACTGGATCGCCGAGACCTTCTGGCGCGAGCTCGGCCCCGACGACGCTCCGGCGCTGCTGCGCGCGCAAAACGAGCCGGCCGAGACGGCCGTGCGCCGGAACTCGCTCAGGACTGGGGAGGTCGAGGGCGTCCCCGATCCACTCGTTCCTGGTGCGCTGGTGGTCAAACGTGTGGACGCAAAGGCGCTCGCTGAAGGTCTCGTCTGGCCGCAGAGCCGCGGCTCGCAGCTGGCCGGCCTGGCAATGGGCGTGCGCCCGGGCGAGCGCGTGCTCGACCTCTGCGCCGCCCCCGGCGGCAAGTCGACCCAGCTGGCTGCCCTCGGTGCCGAGGTGACCGCGGTCGAGATGCACGAGGGCCGCGCCCGCGAGCTGGAGGAGAACTGCCGCCGCCTTGGTGCGGAGAGCGTCCGTGTTGTCAACGCCGACTCACTCGATCTCCCCGCCGAGCTGACCGGTTTCGACCGGGCCCTGGTCGACGCTCCCTGCTCGGGGCTGGGCGTGCTCGCCAGCCGCCCCGACCTGCGCTGGCGCTCGCACCCGCTGGCCGAGCTCCAACTCGAGCTGCTGCGCGCAGCGACCGCCCGCGTCCGCCCCGGCGGCACGATCACCTACTCGGTCTGCACGATCAACCGCGAGGAAAACGAGGACGTCGTCTCGGCACTCGGTCTCGAGCCCGAGCCCCTGGGCGAGCTCTGGCCCGAGTTCTCGCACCCGCACCATCCCGAATTCCTACTCACCCTGCCGCACGTTCATCGCACGAGCGGGTTCTTCATCGCGCGGTTGCGGGTTGGTTAAGGAGCGATCGAAGACGGCGCGCGACAGCGGCCGTGAGGCGCTTTGCTTACGAGATCACGAGATGGGTCGGGTCGTCAGCAGCCTTGAAGTACTGACCATGAGTTTTCCGAATGTCTTCTTCACGCTCAGCTACCAGCAGAACCACCCCATGATCGGGATCGTTCCTCAACTTGCGCTCGAAAACAAAGAGGTGCCTTTGTGCCTTACGAGGGTCATCGATCCGTAAGACCTTTGAGTCGGAACGCCGCTTGCGATCGAAGATGATGAGAAAATGGCTCATGGGGTTATCCCGGGGAACGGTGGTATCTCTTGAATGGTAGTTGCTTCCCCACGATCTACAGCGCCGATCACAGCGCTCGCCTCTCGGAGCCACTCTTGGTATTCGGCGGGGCCTTGACCGTGCTTGAGATCCAACCCTAGAACAGCGTCGAGTCGCTCCACGAGCTGAGCCCATTCATTCTCCATCTCGGTACGAATCTGAATTTCTGTATGCCTCTCCCCGATCCCCGGCGCGGACGTGGTCACAACGACATGGATAGCGCGGTACCCCTGCGCGTCTCCGTGCTCCGTGCTGTCCTTTGCGACCTGAGGCTTCAGCTCCGGGAGCCTTTCCATGATCACCCGGAGAACCAAGGCTTGGATGACGCGGCTTGAAACGACAATACGCGCGCCTGCGATGTCGTGTATTCGGTTCAGTCGTGCCTTCTCACGAATCAGCTTGGCGATGATCGCTTCTCGCGTTTTTAAGGGACGAGCTGTGATCGGGACAAATCGCGGATCTAGGCGTTCCTTCTCGTGAAAGAGTCGGACCAGTCCCTCCTGCACCTGCCGTAGCGTTGGGTAATGCGAGGAGCGAAACAGGTCGAGGAGCTCTAAGTCGTCATCCGATGGCGATTCTTTCCGCGACGCGGCGCGACGGATACGATCTCCCGCCTTCTTGACCTACGAGGAGCTGTATGGGAACTCCTCGCCGGCGACCCAGATCCGTTCGCTATTCCATGCCACGATGCGCCGAACTGAGCCTACATGCGGTAAGGGTCGGCTCCAGACTAGATCGATAGATAGTGACGATCTCCACACGAAGGTTCGTGAAACTGGTGCGTTTCGTCACCCCGCCTCGTCCCAAAGAGACACCTTCCAAAAATCTCGAGGCCTAGATAGTGTTCCGTCTATGTCTGCGGGACTTGTGGCACTCGACGAGCTGAAGCGCGAACTGGCGGAGCTCAAGGACCTGGTTGGGATCGCTTCGCTGCTGGCTTGGGACCAGCAGGTGATGATGCCGTCGGGCGGCGCCGCTGCTAGGGCCGATCAGCTCTCGACGTTGGGGCGCATCATCCACGCCCGGGCCACCTCGCCCGAGCTGGGGAAGCTGCTCGATGCGGCCGAGCCTGTTACGGCGGGGCTCGATCCCGACTGCGACGACGCCAGGCTGGTCGCGGTCGCTCGCTACGACTTCGAGAAGGACGTCAAGGTGCCGGCCGATTTGCGCGCTGCAATGACGCGCGTCTCCGCGGAGTTCTACCCGGTCTGGGTCGAGGCCCGGCGCGAGAGCGACTTCGGCCGCTTCCTGCCCTACCTCGAGCAGACGCTCGAGCTGAAGCGGCGCTACATCGAGTGCATGGCTCCCGTGACGGAGCCCTACGACGCGTTGCTCGACGACTTCGAGCAGGAGATGACCGCGGCCACGGTGCGGCCCATCTTCGCGCGTCTGAAGGAAGTGCTGATTCCGCTCGTGCGTGCGGCGGCGGCGTCCGGCGCCGTCGATGACACGCCGCTGCGCCGCCAGCTCCCGGTAGCCGGGCTCCAGCAAATGGAGCAGCGCGTTCTCGCGCGCTTCGGCTTCGACTCCGCCGCCTGGCGCCTGGACACGACCGTCCATCCCTTCGAGACCGCGATCGCCATCTCCGACATCCGCCTGACCACCCGCTACGAGGTCGACGGGCTAGAGAGCTTGTTTTCCAGCATGCACGAGTTCGGGCATGGGCTCTACGAACACCAGATCGCCCCCGAGCTCGACTCGACCCCGCTCGCCCACGGCGCCTCGCTCGGTTGGCACGAGTCGCAGAGCCTGCTCTGGGAGAACCTGATCGGCCGCGGCCTTCCCTTCTGGGAGCGCTTCGCCTCCGAGCTGACCGGCGTCTTCCCCAACGAGCTCGGCTCGCTCGCCGCCTCCGACATCTACGCGATGGTGAACAAGGTCAACCCCGACTTCATCCGCGTCGAGGCCGACGAGACGACCTACAACCTGCACGTGATTCTGCGCTTCGAGCTGGAGCAGGAGATGCTCTCGGGCGAGTTGCCGCTGGCCGAGCTGCCCCAGGCCTGGAATCAGCGCATGCACGACTATCTCGGCATCGAGGTGCCCGAGGACCGGCTGGGCGTGCTCCAAGACGTGCACTGGTCGCAGGGGTCGTTCGGCTACTTCCCCACCTACTCGCTCGGCCACCTGCGGGCGTCGCAGCTCTGGCAGCGAATCAGCACCGAGCTGACTGAGTTGTCGGAAGAGATCCGCCGCGGCGAGTTCGCCTCGCTGCGCGAGTGGCTGCGCGAGAACGTGCACCGGCACGGGCGCAAGCTCACGCCCGCCGAGCTACAGGATCGCGTCCTCGGCGGTGCGATCGATCCCGAGCCCTTCATCGCCCGTTTGCGCGAGAAGCTGGCCGGAATCTACGGCGAAGCTCTCGTAGTCTGACGAGCTCTCTTGCACTCTCTCTAAGGGCCTATTCCGTTAGGGATGCACGGTCGAAGGGGTTGAGCCGTGGATGCCAGAGGTCGGACGGGCCGTGAAGGCGCACTGGTAGTTCGTCAAACGGTCTGGGCGGCCACTGGCGCCGCGGGGCGGCCGCATCGGGCGTGCAGACCTAGCGGGATAGGCCCTAAGATCCAGGCCATGTCCTGGAAGGAGTGGGTGCGCACCGCCGAGATCGAGCCGTCGATCTACGCCGCTGACTTCTCCTGCCTCGGCGAGCAACTCGAGGTTCTGCTGAGAGGTGGCGTGCGCATTTTTCAGTTCGATGTCGGTGACGGCCAGTTCGTGACACCGATCACGACGGGGCCGATCGTGCTGGAGTCGATCGCGCCGATCGTGCACGCAGCCGGCGGCGTTGTCGACTGTCACCTGATGATCGTCGAGCCCCAGCGCCACTTCGCCGCCTTTGCCCAGGCCGGTGGCGACAGCGTCACCGTTCACTACGAGGTTGTCGGTGATCGCCTGCGAGACGTTGTCGCCCAGGCGCGCGAGCATGGGCTTGAGGTCGGGCTGGCCTTCAATCCCGAGACCAGGGTGGCCAAGGCGGCCACTGCGGCGATTGCGGCCGACGTCGATCTCGTTCTCTGCATGAGCATCAATCCCGGCTACTCGGGCCAGAAGTTCATGCCCGACGCGACCCAGCGCATCCGCGAGCTGCGGGAGTTTCTGCCGCCGCAGATGCACATCCAGGTCGACGGCGGTATCGGTCCCGACAACATCCGCCAGGCCTACGAGGCAGGGGCGAACCTGTTCGTCGCCGGCTCCAGCATCTTCGGCCGTGAGGACATTGTGCGCGCCTACCGTCGACTGGTCTCGGCGCTGGCCTGAAGCGGGCGGAAGCCGTGGCGAACGCGAACGGAAGCGACGAGCAGCTACTGGAGCAGGCGCTGGAGCTAGCCGAGCACGGGCGCGGACGCACGCAGCCGAACCCGGTTGTCGGGGCGCTGGTAGTGAAAGACGGCGAAGTGGTGGGGGAGGGCTGGCACGAGCGGGCGGGCGGGCCGCACGCCGAGATCGTCGCTTTGGAGCAGGCCGGCGAGCGAGCCCGCGGAGCGACGATGATCGTCACGCTCGAGCCCTGTTGCTTCACCGGCCTCACCGGCCCTTGTTGCGAGCGGATCATCGCCGAGGGCATCGCGCGCGTTGTCGCCGCCGCCGGAGATCCAAATCCGAAGGTCTCGGGAAGCGGGCTGGCCAGGCTGCGCGAGGCTGGCCTGGCGGTCGAGCTGGCGGAAGGCGAGATCGCCTTCCGCGCCCGCCGGCAAAACGAGGCCTGGCGCACGTGGATCGCCGCCGGGCGCCCCTTTGTCACCTACAAGGTGGCGGCCACCTTGGACGGGCGCGTAACGCTGCCCGGCTCGCGCTGGCTATCCGGTGAGGCCTCGCGCCGGCTCGTGCACGAGCTTCGCGCCTCGTCCGACGCAGTCGCCGTCGGGATGGGCACCGTGCTGGCCGACTCGCCCCGGCTCGATGCCCGCGATGTCGGCGCCCGCCGCCAGCCGCGGCGCCTGGCATTCGGCAAAGGGCCGCTGCCGGAGGGATCGGAGCTCGAGCTTCGCTCCGGTCCGATCGTCGAGGAGCTTCTAGCGCTGGCGCGGGAGGGCGTGCAGTCGCTTTTGCTCGAGGGCGGGCCGACGCTCGCCACCGCTTTCGTCGAAGCCGATCTAGTGGACAAGTTGCTCGTGTTCGTGACGCCTCACCTTGCCGGCGCCGGCCCGGGCTTGCTGGGCGAGCTGACCCATCCCCTCCGGCTCTCGCGTCTGAGCGCTGAGCCGGTTGGTGAGGACGTGCTGATCAGCGCCTACGTCCACGAGCCTTGAGTCAGGGCTTGTCCCGCTTGGTCTCTACGAGAACTTGCTCTTGAAGAAGACGCTCTTGTCTTTGATCCGCCCGATCCCGATTCGCCTGCCGTCGATGTCCTCGAGCACGAACCCATAGCTGCCGTAAGGGGTCATCTCCGGCGCGGCGACGATACGAGCACCGGGTCGACGTTGTCGAGCCTTGTCTTCTTCAACCGCTCTCCCTGCTCCGGGACGTGCGAGAGTCGAGCCGCGATTCTAATCTCGCGGCCCGCTCACGCCGGCGGCATTAGGTAGTAGTTACTTCAGCTCGACGTACGCAACGAGAGCGGGTGCGCTCGCTTTTCGAGCTCGGCGACCCTGTCAAGCAGCTTGGCCGCTTCGTCCCGACGATCTTGATCGTCCAGCGTCGACGCCCAGGCACGGCAGAACCGGCCCGCTTCCGCGAACTGACTGTCCTCTTCGAGCAGATCCACTGCCCGCGCGAAGAGCGGCTCAGCGCCCGTCGCGTCCTTCCTGGAGGCACGGGCAACGGCCAGAGCGCCGATTGCGCCGCCCTGCTCACGCGGGCTCTGCTCGAGCAGCCCGAGTGCCTTGTTGGCCAGTCGCTCGGCCTCGTCTACGTCGCCGAGCTCGGCGACGCATTTCGCCTGATCGGTCACGAACAGGCCTAGGTCATCGCTCCTTCCGGCACGCTCGAGCACGCTTACGCAGTGGTCGAGAGGCTCGCGGGCGTCCTCGAAGCGACCATCGATCACGAGGATCTGACCGTAGGCGCCGTAGGCCTTGGCCAGCGCGACCGAGTCCTCGTCGGCCTCGAGCAACGTGATCGCACGCCGCATGTACTCGAGCGCGGCGGGAGTCTCATTGGACATCGCAGAGATACGCGCCAGTGTCCAGTAGGTTGACACCTGGGCTTGCCGATCGCAGTCATCGCCGTGTTGTTGCATCGCCTCTTCGAGCACGGTTCGCGCCTCCGCGAAGCGTCCGGCGTCGGTTAGTGCGTAGCTCAGGTGAACCGCGAAGCGCATGTAGGCGCCGATGTGCTCGGTTGCGTGCTCGCGCACGAAATCGAGCGACGTCTCGAGCACGCGAATGCTCTCCACGACGTGCCCGGCAGCGCTGTGCGCGCGTGCGAGGGCAAGGTAGATGTCGGGTCGTAGTGCAGGTGTGGTTGTGGGGGAGGCGACCGCCTCCTCGAGCAGTGGAATGGCCTCAGCGTAGGAGGATGTCGCACTAAGCGCTACGCCGAGCGCAGCCACGGCTCGAACCGTGATCAGCGGGTCGCCGAGGGCACGAGTCTCGGAGATGAGCTGGCGCAGATTCTCCGCCGTCTTCTCCGGTTGGGTACCGATGCGCAGCTCGAGCTCGGCATCGGCGATTCGTAGCTCGAGATCGCCGCGCGGGCCTAGCTGCCGGCCGGTCTCGAGGTATTCGGAAGTTACGTCGAGTTTTTTTGCGAGCGCTCGTATCGCTCGTACCGACGGGCGCCGCAGGCCCGCCTCGATGCGTGAGATGTGTGCAGTCGTCAGGCCTGGGCCTGAAATCGCCTGCTGCGAGAGGCCTCGCTCTTTTCGGAGCCGCCGCAGTCGCTCACCGAGCGTCTCTGTCGGCTCTCTCTTGGAGTCGTTCATGATGGCATCTAACCTGGTGCGCACCTGAGTCGTCAAGCGGATACCGTTAGGTATACCTACGGGTAATTAGCATACAAGGTATTTCTTGGTCTTTTTCCTTATCGGTGCCGAGAGAGATAGTGAGAAATCGGAAGGGTAAAAACCAACTCGAAAACCTAGCTCGCACCCTCTAGGAGGCCGCTGTCCGTAGCCGGACGCAACGGGGTCGCCAACGCTCAACCAGGTCGAGACGGCCTCGAGTTCGAGCTGCCCCAAGGACGGGAAGAGCGGCAAGCGCGGGGCGGAGAATGGTGACATCAGCGTTCCGGCTCTCTTCTCGAGGTCGCTCTACCTTCCCCGACGGGCGTGCTGCTAGTAGCCTTGTTGAAGTGTTCACAGGCATCGTTAGAGAGCTCGGTCGCGTCGTCTCGCTCGACCGCGGGGAGGAGCAGGCACGTCTTTCGATCGCGGCGCCCGGGCTCGCGCCCGAGCTCGAGATCGGCGATTCGGTGGCCGTCGACGGCTGCTGTCTGACCGTGGTCAGTAGGGAGAATGAGACGCTCGCCTTCGATCTGAGCGCCGAGACGCTCTCACGCAGCTCGATCGGTTCGCTCGGAGCGGGACAGGGCGTGAATCTGGAGCCGGCGATCCGCGTCGGCGAGCCGCTCGGGGGGCACTACGTGCAAGGTCACGTCGATGCGGTCGGGCGTGTGCGCTCGCTTTTGCCGGAGGGCGAGGGCGTGCGCATGTGGGTCGAGGTTCCGTCCGATGTCCTTCGCTACTGCGTGGAGAAGGGCTCGCTCGCGATCGCGGGTGTGTCGCTGACCATCGCCGAACTGACGGACGATGCGGTTGCTGCGGCTCTCATCCCGCACACGCTCGAGGTGACCACGCTCGGAAAGACGAAGCCCGGCGATGCTGTCAATCTCGAGGCCGACGTGATCGCCAAGTACGTCGAGCGACTGTTACCAGGGAGGCTGGAGGAATGACGCCGGACGCGCCGGGCGAGAGCCCGAGCATCGCTTTCGCTCCGATCGAGGAGGTGATCGACGAGATTCGCAGCGGGCGCTTCGTGGTGGTTGTCGACGCCGCGGATCGAGAGAACGAGGGAGATCTGACCATCGCCGCTCAGTTCGCGACTCCCGAGGCGATCAACTTCATGGCCACGAACGCGCGCGGCCTCATCTGCCTGGCGCTCTCGCCGGAGCGTTGTGACGCGCTCGGACTGGAGCAGATGACCGAGCTCAACGAGACGCCGAACCAGACCGCTTTCACCGTCTCTATCGAGGCTCGTGAAGGGATCACGACCGGTATCTCCGTTCAGGATCGGTCGCACACCGTCCAGGTTGCGATCGACCCCAGCAAGGGCGCGGGCGACATTGTTCGGCCGGGCCACGTCTTTCCGCTCAGAGCTCGTCCTGGCGGCGTGCTCGAGCGCGCTGGTCAGACCGAGGCCGCGGTCGACCTGGCGCAGCTGGCCGGGTTGATCCCCGCTGGCGTCATCTGCGAGGTGATGAAGGAAGACGGCTCGATGGCGCGAGTTCCCGACCTGATCGAGTACTGCTCGCAGCACGGGATCAAGCTGGTCTCGATCGCCGACCTGATCGAGTACCGCCGTCGTACCGAGATGTTGGTCGAGCGTGTGACCGCGGTGCGGATGCCAACCGAATTCGGCGAGTTCCGTGCCGTCGCCTACCGCGAGACGCTGACCGGTAAGTACCACGTGGCGCTGGTGATGGGAGAGGTGGACGGGGCCGAGAACGTGCTCGTGCGCGTCCACTCGGAATGCCTGACTGGAGATGTCTTCCACTCGCTGCGCTGCGATTGCGGCGAGCAGCTCGATTACGCACTCGGTCGCATCGCCGAGGAGAAGCGCGGAGTTCTCCTCTACATGTCGCAGGAAGGGCGCGGCATCGGTCTGCTCAACAAGCTCAAGGCCTACGAGCTGCAAGAGCGGGGATACGACACGGTCGAGGCCAACCTTGAGCTCGGCTTCGGCGCCGACGAGCGAGAATGGGGGATCGGCAACCAGATCCTCGTCGATCTCGGGCTCTCGACAATCCGTCTGCTCACCAACAACCCGCGCAAGTTGAGTATCGCCGGTTACGGACTGACTATCGTCGAGCAGGTGCCGATCGTCATTCCGCCCAACGCCGAGAACGAGCGCTACCTGGCGACTAAACGAGATAAGCTCGGGCATCGTTTACACCATCAAGGGCTGCACTTCGATACGGAGTTGGAGGCTGAAAAGTGAGCGAGCAGGGACCGATGACACCCGACCCGGGCCAGCCGACCCCCTTCGACCAGAACCCGTGGCCGGGTCAGCCCGGCTACCAGCCGCTCAGGCTGCCAGGTAGTCCCCAGAATGAGGTTCCGCAAGAGCCCGCGCCGGAGGAGAATCCCGCTTCGGCCTTCGCCGCGGCCGCCGCCGAAGTAGAGCCGGGCGCCGAGTCCGAGTACCCGGGCGAGCACGCCGAGGGTGAGCTGCGCATTCCTGCCGGCTATAGCACGATCGAGGGTCTCCCGTCCGGCGGCGGTCGCGCGGTAGCCATCGCCGTCAGTCGCTTCAACGGCGAGATCACGAGCCGGCTGCTGGAGAGCGCTCTGAGCGAGCTCAGGCGCCTCGGTGTGGGCGGCGACGCGATCACGATCATGCCGGTGCCTGGCGCCTTCGAGCTGCCGCTGGCGGCGATGGCGCTCTCCAAATCGCGCCGCTATAGCTGCGTGATCGCGCTTGGTTGTGTTATCCGGGGCGAGACGCCTCACTTCGAGTATGTCGCCGGCGAGGCCGCCAGCGGCGTCCTTCTGGCCGGGCTCGAGACCGGAATTCCGGTCGCCTTCGGCGTTCTCACGGTCGACACGATCGAACAGGCCGAAGCAAGGCTGGGCAAGGGTGCCGACGCGGTTCGGAGCGCACTCGAGATGGCCGACGCTTTCGGGCGTCTGCGCGTCGTCGCCGGTGGTTAGCACGATGAGCACACGTCACTAGAGAGCTCTGCAGATGAGCGATCCGGGCTACGTCCACGGCTACTCGCTGCGCGAGGCAGCGCGTCTCGCCGACCAGGCCGACACGCTCGCCGAGCTGCTTCACTCCGGCACCCACTACCCAGCCGGAGCGCGCGTGCTCGAATGCGGCTGCGGAACCGGCGCCCAGACCGTTCATCTCGCTGCCTCCAGTCCGGAGGCCGAGATCGTCTCCGTCGATATCGACCCGGCATCGCTCGAGCGAGCGCGGGCTCGAGTCGAAGCCGCCGGCTACGGCAACGTCAGCTTCCGCGTCGCCGACGTCTTCGACCTCCCCTGCCCCGAGGAGAGCTTTGACCACGTCTTCGTCTGCTTCCTGCTCGAGCACGTGCCGGAGCCCGAGCGAGCGCTCCAGAATCTCCGCTGCGTGCTCGGGGAAGGCGGCTCGATCACAGTCATCGAGGGCGATCACGGCTCCTGGTACTGCCACCCGTCGACGCCCGAGGCCGAGCGAACAGTCGAGTGTCTGGTCGAGATCCAAGCTCGCCATGATGGCGATGCGTTGATCGGCCGCCGCCTCTATCCGCTGCTCGCCGCTGCCGGTTTCCACACCGCTCACGTCAGCCCGAGGCTCGTCTACGTCGACGACAGCCGCCCCGATCTGATCGGAGGCTTCTCCAGGAACACCTTCATCGCCATGGTCGAGGGGGTACGCGAGCAGGCGCTCGAGCTGGGCCTGATGGACGAGGCGAGCTGGGACAAGGGAATCGCCGATATGCACCGAGCGACCGAGCCGGGCGGAACCTTTTCCTACACCTTCTTCAAGGGCACCGCGCTAAAACGCGCCTAACGAAACGAAGGACTCCATCGCCTGGCCGCGCTCGGCGGCGCGATACCGCGTCCTCGGTCGCGCCCGTAGCCTCCGGCTACGAACGCGACACTGCTTTCTGAGCTCGGCTGGAAACAGAGAACCACCGGCTGAGCACGATCTCGCGGCCCGAGGACGTTGTCCTCGGGCGCATCCGTATCTCTGACCGATACGAATACGCCCTGCGTCCTAGCCTCGCACCACGATCTCGCACTCATCCGGCGCCCCTCCGTCCCCAGCCGAGTTCCCTTGTCTCGCACTCACCGATCACACCCAATCGAAGGGTCTTCATTCCATTAGGCGCTCGGGTAGCGCTCTTAGCTAGACTGCGCCGGCTATGTCCAAGGTGTGCTCAGTCTGCGGCAAGGGTCCGGCCTTCGGCAACAGCCGCAGCCACTCGATGGTCGCCACCAAGCGGCGTTTCGACCCGAACCTTCAGAGGGTGCGGGTCATGGTCGACGGCGTTGCTCGCCGCGCCTACGTCTGCACGCGCTGTCTGCGCTCGGGTAAGGTCGAGAAGGCCTCCTAACTAAGCTCCTGGCGCAACCGCCACGCTGTTTGCGCGGTCTAAGTGCTCGTGGACGCCATTCAACTCCAGGAGACGCCGCTCGGGCACTTGCTCGTCTCTTCGCGGGCGATCGCTCAAATAGCCGAGCGCTCGCTGGATGAGTGCTACGGAGTCGTCGGGCTTGGGCGCGGCGCCCGCATCCGCCGTGCGTTTGCTCTCAGGCGTCGCCACGGCGTCGAGGTGAGGTCGAGCGAGCAGGGCGGAATCGAGCTGGCGCTGTCGATCGTGATCGCCTACGGCCTCAATCTGGCGGAGGTGGCGGCGACGGTACGCTCACGGGTGAGCTACGAGGTCGAGCGGGTGACCGGGCTGGAGGTCTCCCACGTGGAGGTGCGGATCGACGATGTCCGGCGCGGGGATTGATTCGAACGCAGCGGTCGCCGAGCTCGCGCTCGTGCGCCGGTTGGCGCTTGCGGCGCTAGAGGCTCTCGAGCGGGAGCGGCAGCGGATCGACGGCCTGAACGTCTATCCGGTACCGGACGGCGATACTGGGATGAACCTTGTGCTCACCGTTCGCGCGCTGGTGGAGGAGTTGGACGCGACCCGGCCGACCGAGCAAGCGAACCTGCGCCGGGATTTCGCCCGGGCCCTGCTGATGCGAGCGCGCGGCACATCGGGTGTCATCCTCTCGCAGATCGTACGCGGCGCCGTGGAGGCCGCTCCCGTCTCGGGGCCGCTCGGTGGGCGGGCGCTGGCGGTGATGCTGGAGCGCTCGCGCGACGCCGCCTATTCGGCTGTCGCGAAGCCGGTCGAGGGAACGATTCTGACGGTCATCCGCGAGCTGGCCGACGAGGCACGTGCGCTCAGGCGCAAGGCGCTGCCGCTCGACCGGCGCTTGCATGCGATCGTCGTGCGTGGGGAGGAGGCGCTCGAGCGAACGCGCGAGCAGAACCCGGCTCTGGCCGAAGCCGGCGTTGTCGATGCCGGAGCGGTCGGTCTACTCGTCTGCCTGCGCGCGATCGCCCAGGTGATCTCTGGTGCGCCTGCCGTCGTACCGGCGCCTGCGCTGCGGCTTGTCTCCTCGCCTCCTGAGCGCTAAAAGCGCCTAACAGGATGAAGACCCGCCGAGCGCGGTCAGGCGATGGAGTACTTCGTTTTGTTAGGCGCTCGAGACGGCTATTGCCGGTGGCCTCTTCTGCCGATTCCCCTTTCGATGCGTTGTGACAAAGGCGTAGAAGCGGTGCCGCCGAACGATCGACCGATGATCTGGACGAACTCCGACCGCGGCCCCGGCCGATGAGCAAGATCCCGCGCGTCCTGCTGGTCGAGGACAACGCCATCTATCGTGAGGCGCTCGAGCTCTTGCTCGGGCTGCGGCAGGATGTCGAGATCGCCGGCGCGGTGGCTGACGGTGAGAGCGCGCTCGAGCACTGCGCGCGAGATTGCCCGGATGTGGTGCTACTCGACTATCGCCTGCCTGGCCTCGACGGAGTCGAGGCGACGAAGATACTGCTCGAGCGCTTTCCAATGCTGGCCGTGGTCTGTCTGACCGGGCTCGCGACCTCGCGTGAGCGCGAGGCGCTTGTCGAGGCCGGCGCCTACGCCTGCCTGACCAAGGATCAGGAGCTCGGCGAGATCGTTGCGGCCGTGCACGGAGCGGTGAAGGCGGTGCGTAGTCGCTAGGTCGAACTGTTCTACGAAGGTGTGAGAGCCGGGCGTAGGGTGGGTGAGGTTGTGTGCTGCGCCGAGACGCGGGAGTGCGCCCCGAGCTCGCGGCGCAGCGGCGCGACCTCGGCCGGGCGGTTGGCGGCAAGCGCAGCCAGCAGGCGCCCGTCGCTATCGAGATAGCGTGCGGAGAAAGCGTCGCTGCCGCCGTCGATCTCGACGCGCGCCCACTCCGAGGCAAAGCCGACGTACTGGAGCCGCAGCCCGAACTGGTCAGACCAGAAGAAGGGCACGTCGTCGTGCACGCTCTCATCGCCGAGAATCGTGCGCGCAACGGCGGTCGCTTGCCCGGCTGCGTTCGTCCAGTGCTCGACCCGCAGGCGCCGGCCCAGCGAAGGTCGCCAGCTGCTCGCCACGTCGCCACAGGCGAAGATGCCCTCGTACTCGGTGCGGCCCGAGGCATCGGTCGCGATCTCGCCCGCGCCGAGCAGCTCGCCTGTCGGCTCGGCGCCGATCCCGACCACCGCGGCGTCACAGACGACCTCGCTGCCGTCGCTGAGGAGAAGAGCTCGCACGCGTCCGTCGCCGTTTGCGGCGAGGCCGTCGACCCCGACGCCATGGCGTAAATCGATGCCGTGGACGCGGTAGCGCTCTGCGAGTAGCGCGCCGACCTCGGTCCCGAGTACACGCAAGAGCGGCGCCGGCGAGGGCTCGATGATCGTTACGTCGAGACCCAAAGAGACCGCGGTCGAGGCCACCTCAGCACCGATAAATCCGGCGCCGACTACGGCCAACCGCCGGCCCGGATTGAGGTCGGACTTGAGGGCGAGTGAATCCGCGAGCGTGCGCAGGTAGTGGACGCCCGCCGGCGTCTCCGGACCGCGCAGTCGTCTGGCCCGCGCCCCGGTGGCGAGCACGAGCGCATCCCAGTGGAGCTCGCGGCCGTCCGAGAGATACGCCGCCCGGCGCTCGGACGAGATCTTCTCGACTCTCTGGCCGAGCACGAGCTCGATCTGCTCCGCTGCGAAGAACTCCGGTTTTCTGAGCAGGAGCTGCTCTGGCGAGCGCTTTCCGGCGAGCAGCTGCTTGGAGAGTGCCGGCCGCTCGTAGGGGAGGCTGGTCTCCTCGCCGACGAGGATCACGCGCCCGTCGAAACCCTGAGCCCTCAAGGTCTCGGCCGTGCGCAGGCCGGCCAGGCCGGTTCCGACTACGACAACGGTGCCCAAGCTGCGCGTCATCTCAGCTCACCAGCTCTCCGCTCTCGGAGTCGAAGACGGTGATCGCGCCCATCGGACACGATCCCGCCGCCTCGAGCACGGCGCCGTCGTCGGTTTCCGAGCTGAGCATCAAGACAACGCCCGAGCGATCGAGCTCGAAAGCCTTCGGTGCGAGCTCCACACAGGAGCCGAAACCGCTACACAGCTGCCGGTCTACTTCTATCCGGTACATGGCTTGCTCCCTTCGTGAACGGGCTATTCGAAAGTGGCGCCAGAAAGCGCCAGGTTGCGGCGGCGGACACGGCCGCGACCGCGCCTAGATAGAGGGCCAGTGCCCAGCTGCGGGCGCTGTCGGTACCGGCGGCGAGGCCGTGCACGGTAGCCAGAGCGAAAATCAGATAGGTCGCCCAGTGCAGCCGCCGCCAGTTCTTCGCGCCGATCCGCTTTCTGAGCGAGAAGGACGCGTAGATGACGATCATCAGCTCCGCCGCCAGTACGCCGATTCCGACCCAGAGCGGCCTGTACGGAGACAGGCCGGGCACGAACAGGGCCGAGACCGGCATCGCGACCGTGGCGTCGAAGACGAGGGCCGTGGCGTGGATCGCCAGCGCGCCCAGACCGAGTATTGCGAGCGTCCGGTGCGTGTCGGTCACCGTCGCCGGCTTGAGCCGGTTCCCGAACGGTCGCGACTTCAGGACGATTCCGGCGACGAACGACAGCGCCAGAAGGATGTAGGCGGTGAAGCCGCCCGTGCGGGCGAGGATCCAGAAGGTCGGGTCGTGCATCATGAGGTCCGTGTGCTGGTCGCGGGCGGTGCGGGCGTGACTCTCACTACCGGCGGCGCCGCGGCTGGAGCCCGGTACGAGGGCTGCTGATAGGTATGGACTTGCTGCACGGCCTGTGCCTGTGCTTGTGCCTGTGCCTGTGCCTGAGCCCGGGCGGCGTTTAGCCGTACCCGAACTGTGATCAAGTGCTTGCGGTGGGCAAGCTCGACCCGGTAAGTGGCCCAGCGCCTGTCCACGATTTTCTTGATCGCGATCGCGTCCCGGTGCAATCTTTGCTCGTGGGCCGTCAAGGCGACGAGGCGCGGATCGGTCGTGCCTTCGCTTTCGCGTACCCATGGCCTGGCGGCGATGACTGCCCAGACGAGGAAGAAGACGACGAGCGCGAGTACGGTCGCGTAGAGGCGTCCGAGGCTACTAGTCATCGTGCTCACCTCCAGAGGAAGCCTGCGGCGCGTGCTCGTGATCCTGCTCGCCGCGGCGCGCGGGCGGCGTGGGACTGGCTGCACGCGTCACCCTCACGACCGGAGCCGTACGGACAACGCGGGCGGTAGGAGCCGGCGCGGCCGAGTAAGTGACTCGAGCCGATTGCTTCGGCTGGGCCTTGAGCTTCGGAAGCGGCGGCAACGCCGGTGGCTTGCGAGCGAGCGCCTTTTGCAGCGAAGCTTCGAGAGCCTTCAGTCTGCGTGCGCGTGAGGCCACAGCCGCGTCGGCGGTCTTGCTCGAGGCCGTTTGCGCTCGCGCGCCGAGCTCGGTCGTGCGAGTGACCGCGTAGGTGCCGAGAGCCGTTCCGATCGCGATTAGTACCGCTACTACGACGACGTGACTCTTTCTCATCGTGCTTCGCCTCCGTTCTCTTAGCTAACAGGTTGAACGTACCCCTATCGGCTCCAGATGAGGGTCAAGCGGAGGCAAGTATTCGCCTGGAAAAACGAAAGATTCGGTTAAGGGCCTACCCCGCTAGGCCTACACGCCCGAAGCGGCGGCCCCGCGGCGCCAGCGGCCGCCCGGACCGCTCGACGCACCACCAGTGCGCCTTCACGGCCCGTCCAACCCTTGGAACTCGTCTCCAAACGAAGCACTCCGCCGCCTGACCGCGCTCGGC
>Ga0066798_10000094_pt1 | contig 49169 bp, 43 predicted proteins | sample PersoiDNA2013203_FD_70961 | JGI IMG/M metagenome (GOLD analysis project Ga0066798, IMG submission 70961) | Permafrost soil microbial communities from the Arctic, to analyse light accelerated degradation of dissolved organic matter (DOM) -... | ecosystem: Environmental > Terrestrial > Soil >... | reverse complement strand
AGAAGACAAGTTGATCCCGACTGTCTGTGCTTCGCTGGAAGAAGCATTGGATGCACTGAACAAGGATCGCGAGTTCCTGACCCGTGGTGGCGTCTTCACTGACAGCATGATCGATGCGTATCTGGACCTGAAGGGCCAGGAAGTACAGCGCTATCGCATGACCACACATCCTATCGAATTCGACATGTACTACTCGCTGTAATCGTCGATTTTGTATGGAAAAAAAGGGAAGCTTGCTTCCCTTTTTTTATTGCCGTTTGATTTCGAACGGCGATGACGAGCTGTGATTTGAAATGTTAAATAGTAGTCAGATGCGGATGATTTTGCGTCAGTTTGTGTCAGGTTAGGCGGGGATGCCAGCACCGGAGCAGGCTCGCCCAAATCTTGCTTAGCTGAAGAGAAGCTGACAAGCAAATGGCTGTCGCCGATGCGGCGGCTCGCATCGATCACCAGTTTCTAATGGAATGCATGAAAACAACGTTACCTTCACTTGATGGCCTGGATCTGCTGGCATCGGCCGTCATCATTCTCGATGCCAATGGCGGTATCGTGTATGCCAATGCAGCGGCAGAAAACCTGTTGGAAAGTTCGTTCAAGGTCCTCTCGCAACAAAAGCTGAGCGAACTTTTTCTCAATGGCAAAGAGTTGGCCAATCTGTTTTATCAGGCGGTGGCGCATCAATTCGCCGACAAGCGCTTGGACCTGGCGCTAGAACGTGCCGGACGTGATCCCTTGCAGGTGCATACGATTGTCACCGCGCTCGACAGCCCCGATACACCGGTATTGCTGGAGTTGCGCGAGAACGTGCAGCAACTCAAGCTCGATCGCGAAGAGCGCTTGCTCGACCAGAGTCAGGCCAACAAGGAATTGATCCGCAACCTGGCGCATGAAATCAAGAATCCGCTGGGCGGCATTCGCGGCGCCGCACAGTTGCTGGAACTGGAACTGCCTGAGCGCCATCTCAAGGAATTGCGCGAGTACACGCAAGTGATCATCAAGGAAGCAGACCGTTTGCAAACGCTGGTCGATCGTTTGCTGGCACCGCACCGGCGACCGCATATCGTCGGCGATGTGAATATCCACGAAGTGTGCGAGCGGGTACGCAGTTTGATTCTCGCTGAGTTTCCCAATGGCCTGACTATTCGCCGCGATTATGACTTGTCGATTCCCGAGTTTCGCGGCGACAAGGAGCAATTGATTCAAGCCTTGCTCAACATCGTTCACAACGCTGCACAAGCATTGGCCGAGCGCATCCGTGCCGGCGATGCAGAGCTGGTTTTGCAGACCCGCGTAATGCGTCAAGTGACGCTGGCCAAGGTCCGTTACCGGCTGGCACTAGACTTGCATATTATCGACAATGGCCCTGGTATTTCACCCGACATCCAGGACCGCATTTTTTACCCGCTGGTTTCTGGGCGAGAGGGAGGGAGCGGTTTGGGATTGACCTTGGCACAGACATTCGTGCAGCAGCATATGGGCGTCATCGAATGTGAAAGTCGGCCAGGTTATACGGATTTCAGAATCTTGATCCCGTTACCCTGACAAGATGTCGTTGGGATCGCAGGGAAATGAAAGCAACACGGGCGCATGCCACTAACGCCGTTTACCACACGCAGGAAAAGATAAGACTATGAAACCGATCTGGATTGTTGACGACGACGAATCAATACGCTGGGTATTGGAGAAAGCCCTGGCGCGTGAAAATCTCGCCACACAAAGTTTTTCCAGCGCACGCGATGCCATGCTGGCATTGCAGACCGGCACGCCGCAAGTATTGGTGTCCGATATTCGTATGCCGGGGGCCTCGGGCCTGGAGTTGCTGCAAACGATCAAGGCCAAGCATCCCGGTATTCCGGTGATCATCATCACCGCCTTTTCCGATCTTGATTCGGCTGTGTCGGCATTCCAGGGCGGCGCGTTTGAATATCTGGCCAAGCCCTTCGATGTCGACAAAGCGGTGGAGCTGATCCGCCGTGCGCTGGAAGAAAGTCTGCGCGAAGCCGATGTCGAGCAAGCCTCGGCCAATGCGCCAGAAATTCTCGGCCAGGCGCCGGCGATGCAGGATGTGTTCCGTGCCATCGGCCGTTTATCGCAATCGAATGTGACCGTGTTGATTACTGGCGAATCTGGTTCCGGCAAGGAATTGGTGGCGCGTGCATTGCATAAGCACAGCCCGCGCGCTTCGCAACCATTTGTCGCACTCAATACGGCGGCGATTCCCAAAGATTTGCTGGAATCTGAACTGTTCGGTCACGAACGTGGCGCTTTTACCGGCGCACAAGCGATGCGGCGCGGCCGCTTCGAACAGGCCGAAGGCGGCACGCTGTTTCTGGATGAAATTGGCGACATGCCACTTGATCTGCAAACGCGTTTGTTGCGTGTGCTGTCGGATGGTCATTTCTATCGCGTCGGCGGCCATCAATCGCTCAAGGCCAATGTGCGCGTGATCGCGGCGACCCATCAGAACCTTGAATACCGCGTGCGTGAAGGTCTGTTCCGCGAAGACTTGTATCACCGCCTCAATGTGATTCGTCTGCGTCTGCCAAGCCTGCGTGAACGGCGCGAAGACGTACCGATTCTGGCGCGCCACTTTCTCACGCAAAGTGCGCGGCAACTTGGAGTGGAAGCCAAGCGGCTGTCGCCGCAGGCAATGGTATTCCTGTCGCAACTGGAATTGCCAGGCAATGTGCGACAACTGGAAAATCTCTGCAACTGGATCACCGTGATGGCGCCAGGGCAGACCGTGGAAGTCAAGGATTTGCCGCAAGATCTGGTGGAAGAACGTAGCAATACCTTCCAGGCAGTGCCGACCCAAATGGCCGCAGCGCCAGTAATGCATGCACCTGAGGTGGCGGGTAGCGTGGCCGGATTCGACGGCGATGCCGGCGCTGAGCGTAACTGGATCAGCCTGCTTGAAGTTGAAGCCGCGCAAATGCTGAGCGAAGAGCGTCCGGAAGTGATGGACATTCTTGGTCGTCAGTTTGAAGCGGCATTGATCAAGATTGCACTCAAGCATACCCATGGCCGCAAGAACGATGCTGCAGTACGCCTGGGCATCGGCCGCAATACGATCACACGCAAGATTCAGGAACTCGGCATCGGCGGCGCCGAAGACGATTGAAAATGAGTAATTGAAGGGGAGTGGAAGCGCAGGCTGGAGCGGGGTAGGGCAATAACACAGTCAAACAATAAATTCGGGTCGGGTGCCAGCAGGTACCCGACCCAATTTTTTATTTCACTTTCAAGCGATAGCGAGCGGCGCTCGATGCCAGGAAGCTCAAGGCAGCGCCAAAGATGACGAAGAAGCTGACCGCTAGCTTGTTGCCGGTTACCTGGATCAGCCAGGTAATGATCAGTGCAGCAAAGCCGCCAAAGATCATCACGGCAATGTTATAGCTCAAGGACATGCCGGTGCCACGTGTCTGTACCGGAAACACATCGGCCAGCAAAGCAGGCATCACCGCAAAGTACATGGTCATGAGCACACCGATGACGACTTGCAGCAGCAACAGATTGGTGAACGTTGGTGCATTTGTCAGGAACACGAACATCGGATAGGTCAGCACGATATACAGCAGGCTGCTGGCGATCATGAATGGCGTGCGGCCGTATTTGTCGGACAACTGGCCCACCAGCGGCGAGAAGATCATCATGATCAAGCCCGATACCAGCATGGCAACATACGACGACCAGGCCGGCATGCCTAATTGCTTGGTGGCGTAGGTCGGCATGTACAAGGCCAGATAGACCGACACGGTTGCCATGATGACGGCGCCGGTGCCAATCAAGAGACGTTCCTTTTGATGCATGAAGGTATCGCGCAACGGTGTAGCGGTGCGTTCGGTCGAGGCGAATTCTGGCGATTCATCCAGGTTGCGGCGAATGTACAGACCGGCCGGGCCGATCAGCAAGCCGAACAGGAATGGCAGACGCCAGCCCCAGGACAACAGTTGCTCAGTGGTCAGCAGGCCGTTGAGCGCAGCACCAAAGGCGCCCGCCAGCAACAGACTCAGACCCTGGCTGGCGACCTGCCAGCTAGAGAAAAAACCACGGCGATGCGGCGCATGTTCGACCAGAAAGGCGGTCGAGCTGCCGAATTCACCGCCAGCTGAAAAGCCCTGGATCAAACGCGCCAGCACAATACCAGCCGGAGCCCACAGGCCAATGGTGGCATAGCTGGGCATGAAGGCGATCAATGCCGTGCCGACCATCATCAATGCAATTGACAGAGTCAGCGCTGCTTTGCGACCGACCCGATCGGAGTAGGCACCAAGCACGATGGCACCCAGGGGACGCATGAAGAAAGACACGCCAAAGGTGGCGAAGGTCACCAACAGCGATACCGAGTCATTCCCGGTCGGGAAAAACAGTTTGGCAATGACCACGGCAAAGGCGCCGTAGATCAACACATCGAACCATTCCAGCGCGTTGCCGATCGAGGATGAAATGACGGCGCGCCAAGTCTGTGGATGGAGTTTTTGGGATGCGATATTGCTGGTTGCGGACCCATTATTATTCATGCGAGCTCCCTGATTTGAGATAAAGGTGGTTCAACTGCATGTGGTTTGCGCATCCAGAAAATACGTAAACAATATGCGGCTGAAGCGGACAACCGACCGAGAATACGGGTAGGCTGGCGCGGCTGTCAATTGCCAGATCAGCATGTAAGCAGAAAATTGACGGCGGCGTTTGGATGGATTCTTATATTGTGGGAATGTGGATTGCGTTGAGCTTGCGCCAGAGCGTGGTGCGACTGATGCCGAGATAGTCTGCGGTAGCGCTGCGATTGCCGCCAAAGCGCGTCAACACGTCCTGCAGACTTTCTTCTGCCTGGCCTGCCGCCGCGGTCGGCATTGCAGCGTCACGCACCAGTTCCGGTGCGACGCGCGCCAATAGACTGGGGGTCAGCGCCTGCAACGGTTCGGCTGCCAGGAACAGCGCTAGACGCTCCATCAGATTACGTAATTCGCGTACATTGCCGGGCCAGTCATAGTGCGCTAGAAGTGGAATGCAGCGCGCAATCTCGGCATGCAGATTGGCATGCGGGCGCACATCCATTGCCGCCAGTGCATGCTTGAGGCACCATTCGGCCAGTGGCGCCAGATCGTCGGGGCGCGCGCGCAAGGGGGGGAGCGTCATGCGTAATACGCTGAGTCGGTAAAACAGATCGGCACGGAAGCGGCCATCCTTGATGCGGCTATCGAGGTCGCAATGGGTGGCGCTGATGATGCGCACCTGGATTGGTATCGGCCGCGTGCCACCGACGCGCACCACTTCTCGTTCTTCCAGCACACGCAGCAAACGGGTTTGTAATGCCAGCGGCATTTCACCGATTTCGTCGAGCAACAGGGTCCCGCGATGCGCGCTTTCGAACAAGCCGGCACGGCCGCCGCGGCGCGATCCGGTGAAGGCACCTTCTTCATGACCGAACAACTCCGACTCCAGCAAGGATTCGGCCAGCGCACCGCAATTGACCGCAACGAAGGGGTGGTGCGCTTGCAGCTTGCCTTGCATTTGTGGATGGGCGCGATGGATCGCCTGGGCGACCAATTCCTTGCCAGTGCCGGTTTCGCCTTGAATCAGCACGGTCGCCGGTGACTTGGCAAACAGTGTGATTGACTGGCGCAGACTTTCCATTTCGGCAGAGTCACCGCGTAAATCGTTGAGATGGTGTTTGGCGCGTAAGGTGTCGGCGACAGGTACGCTACGGCCGCGGTGCGATTCCAGTTGCGTCAGTCGTGCCAGTTCCAGCGCATCATCAAATGCTTGCCGGATGGTCGCCGACGAGTAGACAAAAATGCCCGCCAGACCAGCTTCTTCGGCCAGGTCGGTGATCAGGCCGGCGCCGACGATGGCCTTGATACCGGCTGCTTTCAATTCATTGATTTGGGCGCGCGCATCTTCTTCGGTGGCATAAGTGCGCTGCACAATGTTCAAGCCAAAGGTGCTCTGGAACTCGCTCAATGCCGGCATGGTTTCCTGGTAGGTGATCAGGCCGATATCCGGCGTGATCTTGCGTGCACGCGCCAGTGCCTGCATGACGTCGAAGCCGCTGGCCTTGGCGATGATGACTGGTACCGATAAGCGACTCTTTAGATACGCACCATTGGACCCGGCTGCAATCACGGCATCACAACGTTCGTTGGCCAGGCGCTCGCGAATATGCCGCACCGCATCTTCAAAACCGAGCGGGATTGGCTCGATCTCGGCTTGTTCATCGTATTCCAGCGTGATGTCGCGGAACAGATCAAACAGGCGTGACACCGATACCGTCCAGATGACCGGCTTGTCATTGCCATCGTGTTGATCTCTGGGATGGTGGATAGGGTGTTTCATGTTTCATGGTAGATGTTTCAGATGTTTCAAATGTAACACGGATGCACTCCGAGGTGTCATCGGACCGTGGCAGGGTGGCGCCATGCCAAATTTAGCTAAGTGATTGATTATTTGTGTTTTTATAGCGCAACCCAGCTTGGCCCATCGTGCTACTTGCGACCTAACAACGGGCTTGGCATGTCCATTGCAATCAAGCTAGCCATTCAAATCGCTGAAACAACGGCAAAGGACATTTTCATGAGTAGCGCTTCAAGCAAGACCAAACAACTCCTGCGCGACAAGGTCAATGCGCGCAGCGGCCTGCTGGTGCCGGGCGCATTCAATGCCTTGTCGGCGCGCGTGATTGCCGATCTCGGATTCGAAGCCTTATATGTTACCGGTGCCGGCGTGACCAATATGTACTTCGGCATGCCCGATCAAGGTTTTATCGGTCTCAACGAGTTGGCGGACCACACTGCACGCATCCGCGATGCGGTCGAGATTCCATTGATCGTCGATGCCGATACCGGCTTTGGCAATGCGCTCAACGTGCGCCACGCGATTCGTACGCTCGAACGTGCCGGCGCCGATGCCGTGCAATTGGAAGATCAGGTTTCCCCCAAGCGTTGTGGTCATTTCAACGGCAAGGACGTGATTTCCTGTGCCGAGATGGTCGGCAAGATCCATGCGGCTGTCGATGCACGCAGCGATGAAGGCATGTTGATCATGGCGCGCACTGATGCGCGCAGCGTGCACGGCTTTGAAGATGCGCTGGAGCGCGCCGCCCGTTACAGCGAAGCCGGTGCCGATATTCTGTTTGTCGAAGCCACCGAAACAGCGGAGGAAATCCGTCGCCTGCCGCAGGTGCTGGACAAGCCGCAACTGGTCAATCTGGTCATCGGTGGCAAGACCCCGATCTTCAGCGCCGACGAATTGGGCGCGCTCGGCTATGGCATCGTGTTGTATGCCAATGCCGCCTTGCAAGGCGCAGTCGCGGGTATGCAAAAAGCCCTGACCGTGTTGCGCGACAGCCATAGGCTGGATGAAGATCCACGCATTGTGACGCCGTTCGCGGAGCGTCAACGGCTGGTCAACAAGCCCATGTATGACCAGCTCGAACAGAAATACGCGGACAAATAAGTATGGCGTCAACGCAAGCCTTGCGTTGCTGTAGTAGCCATAGGTCACCACCCATAGGTAATCATCCATAATCAGCGAGGAGATGTTGATGAGCGAGCAACAGCCAACCGGTTTCAAACCGAAAAAATCTGTCGCCTTGTCGGGCGTAACCGCCGGCAATACGGCGCTATGTACCGTCGGCAAAACCGGTAACGACTTGCACTATCGCGGCTACGACATTCTTGATGTCGCCGACAGTTGCGAATTTGAAGAAATTGCCCACTTGCTGGTACACGGCAAACTGCCGACCAGCGCCGAACTGAAAGCCTACAAAGCCAAGCTGAAAGCCTTGCGCGGCGTGCCGGCCAATGTCAAGGCGGCACTCGAATGGCTGCCGGCGGCTTCGCATCCGATGGATGTGATGCGCACCGGCGTGTCGGCACTGGGCTGTGTGCTGCCAGAGAAAGACGACCACAATACGCCCGGCGCACGTGATATTGCCGACCGTCTGATGGCCTCGTTGGGATCGATGTTGTTGTACTGGTATCACTACAGCCACAACGGCAAGCGGATTGAGGTGGAAACCGATGACGAGTCGATCGGCGGTCATTTTCTGCATCTGCTGCATGGTGAAAAACCATCGGCACTGTGGGAAAAAGCCATGCATACCTCGCTGATCCTGTATGCCGAGCACGAATTCAATGCATCGACCTTTACCGGACGTGTCATCGCTGGCACTGGTTCCGACATGTATTCAGCGATTACCGGCGCCATCGGTGCACTGCGCGGTCCCAAGCATGGCGGCGCCAACGAAGTGGCGTTCGAGATTCAAAAGCGCTATGACAATCCCGACGAAGCCGAAGCCGATATCAAACGCCGGGTCGACAACAAGGAAGTGGTGATTGGCTTCGGCCATCCGGTCTATACCATTTCCGACCCGCGCAACAAGGTAATCAAGGAAGTGGCGCGCAATCTATCCAAGGATGCCGGTTCCCTGAAGATGTTCGACATCGCCGAACGGCTGGAAACCGTGATGTGGGATATCAAAAAAATGTTCCCTAATCTGGACTGGTTCTCCGCCGTGTCTTACCACATGATGGGCGTGCCGACGGCGATGTTTACGCCACTGTTCGTGATTGCGCGCACCTCCGGCTGGGCTGCGCATATTATTGAACAGCGTATCGACAACAAGATCATTCGGCCCTCGGCCAATTATGTAGGTCCTGAAGACCTGAAGTTTGTGCCGATCGGCAAGCGCAAGTAACGGTTGATGCAGGATGGTAAAGCGCGACTGACTAGAAAACATGTTGCATTGCAATGGCGAGTAAGACGAGAAAATGGAACGAAAGTTAGTAATATGCCGTCCATAATCTTTTGAGCCTGAAATTGGAATCAACATGTTTAACTTCTACAAAAGCGCCAAAGCGACGCCTGCTTTTACGCTGACCTTCGCGCTTACTCTGCTGTTGGCGGCCTGCGCCGAGCGGGTGCCACTGACCGAAACCAAACCAGTGCCGTCGCTGCTGCAACCGGCAGTGGCCGCGATCCGGCCAGCCTGGGCAGGCAAGATGGCTTCCGGTTCGTTCTCTTGCGAACAGGGTGCGCGGGTCGAGATCAAGGTCGATGGCGACAACATGGCTCTGGTGTGGAAGGGCAGTACTTACAAGATGACACCGGTATCGACCAGTACCGGTGCATTGCGTTATGAAAACCATGGCGATGGACTGGTCTGGATCCAGATTCCCTCGAAGTCGATGCTGTTGAATTCGAAGATCGGCCAGCAACTCGCCAACAATTGCAGGAATTGACGATTCTGTCGGAGCGCATTGCCAGGTTTCGGACAGGATTCGATTTTTAATGATGTTTCGCTAATAGGAAAAATAATGTCCGCGCATATTTCAAATGTCCGTCCCAAGCATGACAAAGTGTTGGTCGATATCGTCGACTACGTCACCAAGTACAAGATCGTCTCCACAGTGGCCTATGACACTGCGCGTAATTGTCTGATTGATACACTGGGTTGCGGACTGGAAGCGCTGGAGTATCCTGCCTGCAAAAAATTGATGGGGCCGGTGGTGCCAGGCACAGTTGTGCCCAATGGCGCCAAGGTGCCGGGCACGCAATTTCAACTGGACCCGATCCAGGCCGCGTTCAATATCGGCACCATGATCCGCTGGCTCGACTTCAACGATACCTGGCTGGCCGCCGAATGGGGCCATCCATCGGATAACCTTGGCGGCATTCTGGCCACGGCCGACTGGCTCTCGCGCAATGCTGTGGCGGCGGGCAAGAAGCCGCTGACGATGAAGGATGTGCTCACCGGCATGATCAAGGCGCACGAAATTCAAGGTTGTATCGCGCTGGAAAACTCATTCAACAAAGTCGGGCTCGATCACGTGGTGCTGGTCAAGGTCGCCTCGACTGCGGTGGTCGCTGAAATGCTTGGCCTGACGCGTGATGAAATCCTCAATGCGGTGTCGCTGGCCTGGGTTGACGGGCAATCGCTGCGGACGTATCGCCATGCGCCCAATACCGGTTCGCGCAAGTCTTGGGCGGCAGGTGACGCAACCTCGCGTGCCGTGCGTCTGGCCTTGATCGCCAAGACCGGTGAAATGGGGTATCCATCGGTGTTGACTGCCAAGACCTGGGGTTTCTACGATGTGTTGTTCAAGGGGCAGCCATTCAAATTTCAGCGCAAGTATGGATCGTATGTGATGGAAAATGTCTTGTTCAAAATATCTTTCCCGGCCGAGTTCCACTCGCAGACGGCAGTGGAAGCGGCGATGACCTTGCACGCCGAACTGGTCAAGACCGGCAAGAAAGTCGAAGACATCAAAAAGATCACGATACGCACACACGAGGCCTGCATCCGTATCATCGACAAGAAAGGCCCGCTCAACAATCCGGCCGACCGCGACCATTGCATCCAATACATGGTGGCCGTACCGCTGATCTTTGGCCGATTGACCGCCTCCGATTATGAAGATGATGTCGCGACCGACAAGCGTATCGATGTCTTGCGCGACAAGATCGTCTGCGTCGAAGATACCGCCTATACCAAGGATTATCACGATCCGAAGAAGCGTTCGATCGCCAATGCGCTGACTGTCGAATTCAAGGACGGCAAGAAGCTCAAGGAAGTCGTGGTCGAATATCCTATCGGTCATGCGCGTCGCCGCAAAGATGGCATCCCACTGCTGGAAGCCAAGTTCAAGACCAATCTGGCGCGTCAGTTCCCGCTCAAGCAACAGCAAAATATTCTGAAAATTTCACTCGACCAGAAAAAACTGGAAGCGATGCCGGTCAATGAGTATGTCGATTTGTACGTCATCTGATTTTGATTTTTGTGAGAAAAAAGGATGCGTTGATGCATCCTTTTTTTTCGTGAGTCCATTGTTCAGTGCGACAAAAAAATGGGCGGGAATTTAAGCTGGGCGTAAGAAAATTCTGCCAAAGTAGAGCGCAATATGCGCGGCAACATAAGTCGCCATCAATAAAATAAAACCTGTGCCGGCGCAGCTTGGCCGCATACCCGATCAGGACGATTGCCATGAGGAGACATCATGAATTTCGCAGCGTTTTACCAGCACTCCATCGACGATCCCGCTCAATTTTGGGCCAATCAAGCCAAACGTATCGACTGGCATAAACCGTTCACACAAACGCTGGATGTGTCGAACCCACCATTTGCACGCTGGTTCAATGGCGGTGAAACCAACTTGTGTCATAACGCAATCGATCGTCACTTGCCGCAACGCGCTGAGCAAGCTGCGCTGATTGCCGTATCCACAGAAACCAACACTGAAAAAACCTATACCTTTGGCGAACTGCATCGCGAGGTCAATGCGATGGCTGCGATCATGCAATCGCTGGGCGTTGCGCGCGGTGATCGCGTGCTGATCTACATGCCGATGATTGCCGAAGCGGTATTTGCCATGTTGGCCTGTGCGCGCATCGGTGCCGTACATTCGGTCGTGTTCGGCGGTTTCGCCTCCAATAGTCTCGCCACACGCATCGATGACGCGCAACCGCGCCTGATCATATCGGCCGATGCCGGCTCGCGTGGCGGCAAGGTAATCGCCTACAAAGGCTTGCTCGATGATGCTATCCGGCTGGCGCAGCACCAGCCGGCGCATGTATTGCTGGTTGATCGCGCGTTGGCCGATATGTCAGTGACGGCTGGGCGTGATGTCAGCTATGCCGCGTTGCGCGCACAGTATCTGGACGTGTCTGTGCCGGTGGTCTGGCTGGAATCGAATGAACCATCGTATATCCTTTACACCTCAGGCACCACTGGCAAACCCAAGGGCGTACAACGCGATGTCGGCGGTTATGCCGTGGCGCTGGCTGCATCGATGCAGCATGTGTTTTGTGGCCAGCCCGGCGAAACCTATTTTTGCACCTCCGACATCGGCTGGGTGGTTGGGCATTCCTATATCGTCTATGGCCCGTTGATTGCTGGCATGGCGACCATTCTGTATGAAGGCTTGCCGGTGCTGGCAACCGCGCCGCCCGACGCCGGCATCTGGTGGCGCCTGGTGGAAAAATATCGGGTCACGCGTATGTTTTCGGCTCCGACGGCGATCCGGGTCTTGAAGAAGCAATCGGCAGAGTTTTTCAGTAAATACGATTTGTCCTCGCTCAAGAGTCTGTATTTGGCTGGAGAGCCGCTCGACGAAACTACCTCCAACTGGATATCGAACGCGCTTGGCGTGCCGGTGATTGATAACTATTGGCAGACCGAAAGTGGCTGGCCTATCCTGTCGATCGCTAAAGGCATCGACGATACACCGACGCGGTTGGGTAGTCCCGGCAAGCCTCTGTATGGCTACAAGATGCACATCATGAATGAGTCGACAGGGGAAGTCTGTGGCGCCAATGAAAAAGGCGTGGTGGTGATCGAGGGACCATTGCCGCCTGGCTGCATGCAAACGGTTTATCGCGACGATGCGCGTTTTGTCGACACCTATTGGTCGAATTTTCGCACTCAGGTGTATTCCACATTTGATTGGGGAATCCGCGACAGCGATGGTTACTATTTCATCCTCGGCCGCACCGACGACGTCATCAACGTGGCCGGACATCGACTCGGCACGCGCGAAATCGAAGAAAGCATTTGCAGTCATCCCAATGTCTCAGAAGTGGCCGTGGTCGGCGTGGAAGACAAATTGAAAGGGCAGGTGGCGATTGCCTTTGTGATTCCGAAGAAAAGCGATGGTATTGCCGATGCCGCCGGTCAGCAGGTTTTGGAAGCAGAAATCCTGCGCGTAGTCGATCAACGCCTTGGCGCAGTTGGTCGGCCTGCGCGCGTGTATTTTGTCAGTTTGCTGCCGAAAACGCGTTCGGGAAAGTTGTTGCGCCGCTCGATTCAGGCGTTGTGCGAAGGGCGTGACCCCGGTGATCTGACGACAATTGAAGACCCGAGCTCCCTGCAACAGATCAAGGCAGTGCTGCGCGGGTAAATCGGTTTTCTGATGAAGGCGCTTGGCGCGTCGGCAATCAATGAGCAGACAGGATGTGCTGGCCGACATCATTTTGGTTACACTATGGATTGTTGCCGATTGGCCTACCTTTTTAACGTCCCATGAACCTCCCGATTCGTCCTGCCGTGCAGGCAGATGCTGCTGCCATTTGCGAAATTTATAATCATTATGTCCTGACGACGAGCATCAGTTTTGAACTTGAAACCGTCTCCGCGGCAGAGATGGCGCAGCGCATTGCGAGCATCTCTGCACAGTTTTCCTGGTTGGTTTATGAAGAAGACGGGCGTATCCTTGGGTACGCCTATGCTGCGCAATGGAAACCGCGCCATGCATACCGGCACGCAGTGGAGGCTTCGATTTATCTGGCTGTGGGTAGCGGCGGCAAAGGTATCGGCGCACAGTTGTATCAGCAATTATTTGCGTTGTTGAAGGCGCGCGATGTCCATACAGTGATCGGTGGCATTGCCCTGCCCAACGCCGGTAGCGTGGCCCTGCATGAAAAAATGGGTTTTGTCAAAGTCGCGCACTTCAATCAGGTCGGTAAGAAGTTTGATCAATGGATCGACGTCGGCTATTGGCAGTTGTTGCTTTAAGGAGGCGAGATGCGGTCAACCAGAGCTACCGGCGCAATTGAGCGTCTCAATATCCGCACCGGCACACGCCAGTATTCGATGGCGCGCACCTCCGGCGAAATGTTTTATTTGCTCCAGCGTACCTCGGAAAACCCCGCCGAGAAGCTTTGCGAGCCACTGCCGCTCGATGCGTTTGTCACATTCGTCAATGCGTATGGGCCACAGAAGCCCAAGCGCGTCAGCAAACTGGACGTGGCGTTTGAAAAACAGTTGATGAAGAAGCCGGAATAATTACGGTAAGTGTTTGTTTATTGTCATAAGGCAATGCCCGCAGCAGCGGGCATTGTTACGTAGGGCACCAGATTAACGATGCTTATCCAAGCGTCGCAATGACCGGGGTATGGTCGGATGGCTGTTCCCATTTGCGCGGTACTTTGTCGATCACGCAGGCGGTACACTCAGCGGCCAATGGCGGCGACAAGAGGATGTGGTCGATACGCATGCCCTTGTTGAGGCGAAAGCCCATTTGCCGGTAATCCCACCAACTAAACAGTTTTTCAGGCTGCTCGAACATGCGGAAGGCGTCGGTGAATCCCATTTTCTGCAAATGGATGAAGGCGGCCCGTTCCGGTTCCGACACCAGATTTTGGCCTACCCAGGCGGCGGGATCATGTACATCGCGGTCTTCTGGTGCAATGTTGTAGTCACCCAGCAGCGCCAGTTTGGCGTGTTGCAGTTGCTCTTGCGCCAGCCATTGATGTAAAGCGGCAAGCCATTTGAGCTTGTACTGGAATTTGTCGGAATCCGGCGCCTGACCGTTGGGAATGTAAGCACAGACGATGCGCACACCTTCGATTGTGGCTGCGATGATGCGCTGTTGTTCGTCTTCAAACAGGGGATTGTTCTTGATCACGTCGGTGATCGGATGGCGCGACAGGATGGCGACGCCGTTGTAGGTCTTCTGGCCGGTAAAGGCGACCTGATAACCGGCGGCATTGATTTCGGCGAACGGGAATTTGTCGTCGGTCAGCTTGGTTTCTTGCAGGCACAGTACGTCGACCGGGTTGTCGCCCAGCCATTGCAGTACTTGCAGCAAGCGGACCTTGAGGGAGTTGACGTTCCAGGTGGCTATCTTCATGTGATATGGAAAAATATGATTGATCAAGTGATTGCGGTGGCGGTCAACTGGAGATATTTGCGCGGTTTGCCAGTTGGGCTGTCAAGGTTTCGAATGTCAACAGCATTGGATTGTTCCCAAGCACGGACTGACACGATTCAATTTTTTCCGCAATGGTCTGATGCAATGCAGTCAGTCATGCTGCAACGAGCAAGCAGAATATTGTAGTGAAGAATTTACTTGAAGCGGTAACTGATTGCGACAAAGCCCAGATTTTCAATATGCCGGTTGACGATGGGGCTTTCGGCGATAGCGGCACCGAGCCACTTGCGGCGATAGGTCAGATTGGCGACCCAGTTCTGGCTGAGTGGTAATTCCAGCGTCAAGGACAGCATGGGGTCGATCGAAGCACCTGCCCGATAGGCGTTATAGCGATTGCCACCGGCCAGCGCCTCGTTCGATGTCACTCCATAGAAGTAATTGTTATAGTTGGCGCTACGCCGTTCGATACCAATTTGTGGATAGAACGTTGCGCTGCCAAGTTTGAATTCAGCTGCATAGACAGCTTCAAGCAAACTGCCGCGTGACTGGTTGACATCGTAGAAGGCATTCAGAAAAAATGCGCCGACGCTGGTTTCCTGGAATGTACCAATACCGAGCGGTATTGCCGAGGAACGTTGGTGCAGACCATGTTCCGAATGGATTACATCGAAGGTTGCGCGCGCGGCCAGTTCCAAGTAACCATTGCCAAGTTTGGCGGTCTTGATACCAAAAGTGTCGACCCGCGCAAAGAATCGACCATAGTCAAAATAGGCATATGGGCGCAACGAGGCGCTACTGCGTTTGCCTAAGACATTGCGCTCGGTACGGTATATGCCCACGCCAAGGTCTCCAACGATACGCTCGGGAAATTCTTCTTCCACTGCCGTTTGCACTGCGGCTTGTTCTGGCGTTTGCGTTAGTGCCACTGGCTGGGCAGGGGATGCATCTTGAACTGTTGACTGCTGGGCTAAGGCCTGGTGGCAAATCAAAAAGGCTGCAGCACACAGCAGTGGTTTTGTCATGGCAATTTTCGACGCAAATTTGGTAACGTTTGTAAAGATGAGAGCCTAACATGCCGGGTAGGACTTGCCTATCAAACAAATGCTGGACAAGTCTTTGCCGTGGCATTTTGGTCGAGAAAGCAGACCTGGGGTGCGAGGCGTAGCGACGCAAATGCTTTTTCGCGCTATTTTTTGATAATGGCATCTTTTGGCGCGACCATTTTGCCGTCACAGTTAAGCAATTCAATTTTTTTGATTGGTTTGCCACTGTTGCGGTCCACCAGCGTGGCGCAAGGTTCGTCCTGCTGATACAAATGACCTTCGCCCCATTGGCGCAAGCTCAGTATGACTGTAAACAACTCCTTGCCTTTGGGCGTCAGCAAATAGTCCTGGTACACGCTGCCATCGGCGGCTGGCGCCAGTGTCAGCACGCCGGCTTCGACCAGATCGCGCAAGCGCGTCGATAGAATATTCTTGGCAACGCCCAGGCTTTTCTGAAATTCACCAAACCTACGCATACCATTGAAGGCATCGCGGATAATCAATAGCGCCCAACGATCGCCGACGATATCGATGCAACGAGCAACCGGGCAAGGATCGTCCTTGAGGCTTTTACGTTTTGCCATGGCGTCGCAGCGGCTCCTTGATGAGAGAAGATGGATGTTAATGCATCCAGTTTGAGGATGGGATTGTAAAACGCGTTATTGTATCCATCAATTGGTTTTATTTTAAAACTAGATGTGCTGATTGTTTGCCTTTCAAGCTGGCACGCCGAGATCCCTGCAAGATGAAAAACAGCCCAAGCAGCAGATCTCAATCCGCGTTGTTGGGGGGCATCCGCGGGCCTGTGAATCTCTATAGTGGTTCACTCGCTGGGGATAATTTCGGTGACCGCTTGGACTACTTCCAAAAGTAATTGCGTACGGTTTTCGAAGGAGCCGCCATAGGCATCGGTGCGGGTATGGGGCTTGTCGCGCAAGAACTGATCGAGTAAATCACCATTTCGCCTGGTATGTTACCGGCCTGGGTGTGACTACGCGTGAGTGGCGAGATGACGATGCGGTTCTTCAGTGTAATTAGACCTAGTTTGACGGGATTGAAGAGATCGGTGTTGGGGTATTAGTTGTCATGACTGCTTTATTTTTTCATGCGTTATCGTTAGCTAAAAAGATAAAAATTGTTTCCTTAAAGCAACAAATTGCCAAAATTTATCCACTAAAAATAACTTGACTAGGTTAGTCGGGATTGAGTTTCTCTAGTGACGCTGTAGTAATTTAATGCTGCGCTGCGATGTTAAAAATTAAGAAGAGAGATTCGTGCTGTTCAGTGATAAGGACCGGCAAGAAATACGACGCGACCTAGGACTTCACTATGCTCGGCAGACAACTCTTCTCGGTGATAATGTTTGCGGTTGATATTGTCCGGACTCAGAAACCAGCGACCAACATCGCGTGTCAGTCGCCGGACCACGATACTGCCTTTAAAGTTGAGTAGATAGACACCGTTGTCTACCGGCGTTGTGTCATTGGTATTGATCACTGCAATGTCGCCATCACTGAGCCGCGGGTCCATGGCGGCATCGTCGATGGCAATCGCAATCAACTGCTCGGGTAAGATGCTATGAGCGCAAAGCCAGTCCCGGTGCAGGCAGAGCACGGCATTGGCTTGCATGACTTCTTCGATATCCGGCTGCACATTGCCAGCCTTTATCGTCAACCTGACTTGACGCACGAACACCATGTCATCGGGATTTTTTCCTGAGTCAGATTGTATGCGGTAGGCATGATGCGCCGAGGTTTCGCCGATCATCAACAACTCAAAATAGAGTGGATTCAGACCTAGGCGTTGTTCCAAACGGCGAGCGGCTTTTTCACCAAAACCTTGGCCTCCACGATAGGTGCTCGACAGCAATTGTCCCAAGCGAGATTCGCTCAGATTGCTCTCGTCACAAAATTTTTTGCGATCATTTTTGTAGTGGTCTTGCAGCAGTGCAGCAAGACGTTTGCGTCGGTGTTCATGCATATCCATGAACTTATTTGAACGCAAATTTACCTTTTGGTAAAGACTCAATTGCTTGACAGATTTTCAACAGTTGCTACATTGGCAACATGACTTTCAAGCAATTTCTTAACTCTTTGTCGGTACCACGGCGTGCGGAATTGGCTGCACGATGCGGCACTTCTATCGGATACTTGCGCCAGATCGCCTATGGTAATCGACGCTGTTCACCTAAGCTAGCTGTATGTCTTGAGCGTGAGTCAGGTGGCGTCATTACGCGCAAGGGATTGCGTCCGGATGACTGGGTCAAGCTCTGGCCTGAAATGGCGGACCGCGAACTGCGTCTTGCCTCGGATACGGCCAGTAGCTCGTTGCAGCGGGGTATGGATCCGATCTTCATGGACACGCCGTCGGGGGAGTCGGGGTAAATCCGTTTTTGGGGAGCCAGTCCTGCCGTTGTCAGGCATAAAAAAGCCGCCACTCGAAAGTGACGGCTGGCCTGGTGTGACGGCAGTGGTCCTAGCAAGGCATCATGCGCGTGCTTTTGAGGCCTTCTTGGCTTGGTTCAGCAGATAAGTGCTCAACAACGGCACTGGACGACCGGTCGCGCCTTTGGCGGCACCGCTGCGCCAGGCGGTGCCAGCGATGTCCAGATGCGCCCAGGTGTATTTCTTGGTGAAGCGCTCGAGGAAGCAGGCGGCGGTGACGCTGCCGGCTGGTTGGCCGCCGATATTGGCAATATCGGCAAAGTTGGATTTCAACTGTTCCTGGTAGACATCCTGGATCGGCATGCGCCAGGCAGTATCTCCGCTGCTTTTGCCGGCGCTGAGCAGATCGGCAGCGAGTTGGTCGTGGGCGTCGTCTTCCCTTGTGAACAGGCCCGTGTTGTGATGACCCAGGGCTACCACGCAAGCACCGGTCAGTGTGGCGATGTCAACCACGGCGGCTGGCTTGAAGCGTTCAACATAGGTCAGTGCATCGCACAGGATCAGGCGGCCTTCGGCGTCGGTATTGAGCACCTCGATGGTTTGACCCGACATGGAAGTGACGATGTCGCCTGGCTTGGTCGCGCGGCCAGAAGGCATATTTTCGCAAGTCGGGATGACGCCGATGACGTTCAGCTTCAACTCCAGCTCGGCAATTGCACGGAAAGTACCGAGCACCGACGCGGCACCGCACATGTCGTACTTCATTTCATCCATGCCCAGACCCGGTTTGAGCGAGATGCCACCAGTATCGAAGGTGATGCCCTTGCCGACCAGCACAGTCGGTGCATCCTTGGTCTTGCCGCCCAGGTGTTTGAGCACGATGAATTTGGGCGGCTGGTCGCTGCCATTGGTGACCGACAGGAAACTGCCCATCTTGAGCGCTTCCAGTTGTTTGCGATCAAGCACTTCAATGCCCAGTTTGTAGTCTTTGGCGAGTTTCTTGGCAGTGTTGGCCAGGTAGGTCGGGGTGCACACATTACCGGGCAGATTGCCCAGTTCCTTGGCCAATTCCATGCCGTTAGCCAGTGCAGTGGCTTCTGTCAATGCGACTTTGGCGGCTGCGGTGGCAGCTACGGTAACGCCAATGCTGAATTTGCGTACACCAGTCGGAGCAGGATCTTTCTTGCTCTTCATGGTGTCCGAACGATAGTCGTTGTCACGCGCGCAAAATACCAGTGTGCGAATCGCCCAGGCAGCGTCACGACCTTTTGCGGTATCAAGTGGCAAGGCGATCAGGGCATCGCTGGCGCCGACGGTGGTCAACGCGCGCACCACGGCTTGGATGGCAGAGGAAAAACTCTTTTCTGTGATTTCAGCTTCGTTGCCCAAACCGACCAGCAACACGCGTTCGGCAGTGACACCGGTCAGTCCGCGCAACAGTACGGTGCTACCGGGTTTGCCGCTGATGTCGCCGGATTTGAGCACATTACTGATGGCGCCCATTTTGTCGAGTGCTTGTGCTGCAGGCGTCAATTTGCGGTTTTCAAAGACGCCAACGACGAGGGTGCCGGTCTTGATGGCGGTGACAGAGGTTTTTGCGTCCAATGTTTTTATGCTAAAGTCCATCGCTTGTCCTTTGTTTGATTTACCTCTGCGATTATAAGCCCCGAATGATTTTTGAGCGCGCTCTTCGACGCGAATTGATGAGCACCGCAGGCGCAGTGTTCACGACGCTATTTACAATTACCCTGACGGTGATGCTGATCAAGATTCTTGGTCAGGCTGCCGGTGGACAGGTGAGCTCGCAGGATGTGCTGGCATTGATCGGTTTCCAGGCATTGAACTACATGCCGGTGATTTTGATCCTGACCGGTTTCATCTCGGTGCTGCTGGTGGTCACGCGCAGTTACCAGGATTCCGAAATGGTGGTCTGGTTTGCCTGCGGTCTGAGTCTGACGCGCTGGATCAAGCCGGTGCTGTCATTTGGCCTGCCGATCATTGTACTGACTGCCATCCTCAGCTTTGCTGCCACGCCTTGGGCCAACCAGCAAAGCTCGCAATTTCGCGAACGGTTTGAAAAGCGCGAAGATATCGCACGTGTCTCGCCGGGCAAGTTTCAGGAATCGGCCACGGCGGACCGGATTTTCTTCGTTGAAGGCCTGTCCGGCGATGCCAACAAGGTCAAGAATATCTTTGTCAATACCTTCCACGAGGGCCGCAACAGTATTGTGGTTGCCAAGGAAGGCGAGATGAAAGTGGATGCGGACGGCGAGAAGTTCGTCGTCATGAATCAAGGCCGTCGTTACGACGGCACGCCGACGCAGCCCGACTTCCAGATGATCGAATTTGAACGCTATGGCTTGTCGGTGGCGAACCAGTCACCGACTGCGGCTGGTGAAAAGTCAGTCCGGGCGCTGCAGACCTGGGAATTGCTATCCAAGAACAACAGCTACAGCCGTGGCGAATTGCTGTGGCGTATGGCTTTGCCATTGATGGCGTTGACGCTGATGCTGCTGGCGATTCCTTTATCGTTCGTCAACCCGCGTGCCGGGCGTTCGATCGGTCTGCTGGTAGCCTTGCTGTTGTTCGTGGTGTATAGCAACACGGTCAGCGTTTTCCAATCGTCGGTATCGCAGAACCGCATGTCCTTCATGATGGCCTGGTGGCCGGTGCATTTGGTGGTGGCGCTGATTGTGGTCGGCTTATTCTTCTGGCGGCTCAAGGTCAACAGCAAATATCATCCGGCTATTATCTGGTCCCGCATCCGCCGTGGACAATTTTCAAAACGGCAAGCCTAATGAGAGTTTTACAACGTTATATTACCGCCGAGATTGTGCGCTCGGTAACCTTCGCGCTGGCTGCTTTCCTGGCATTGTTCGCGTTCTTCGAATTGATGGGGCAATTGGACGCGGTCGGCCGCAATGGCTACAAATTGCAGACTGCGTTGCTTTATGTTGCCATGGGCTTGCCCGGCAATGTTTATGAGTTGATGCCGGTGGCAGTGTTGATCGGCACCATTTATGCATTGTCGCAATTCGCTGCGACCTCCGAATTTACCATCATGCGCGTGTCGAGCATGTCGACCAGAATGGCCGCCATGGCACTGGTCAAGATCGGTCTGGGCTTCGCTATCTTCACAATTCTGTTTGGCGAACTGGTCGCGCCCAAGACCTCCGAGTTCGGCGAAAAGCTCAAGTTGCAGGCGCAGGGTTCGTCTCTGTCGCAACAATTTCGCTCAGGTTTGTGGGCCAAGGACGTAATCAAGGATGATGGTCTCGACGGCAATATTATTGGCACACGCTTCCTGAATATTCAGCGCATTCTCGGCGATGGCAGTCTCGACGGCCTCAAGATTTACGAGCTGGACCAAGACTTCCACCTGTCAGACCTGACCGTGGCGGCCAAGGGGACTTATCTGGGGAGTCATGTCTGGCGCTTGACCGATGTGCAACGCACGACTTTCATCGCCAACCACAAGGCGACTGCGATTACGTCGCCGATTTCCACCGAAAAGCTCAAAACTTACGAATTCGTCTCGGAAGTGACGCCGGAAATTCTCTCGGTCTTGTTTGCCGATCCCGACCACATGTCTGCCTATGACTTGCGCGCCTACACCAAACATCTGGAAGCTAACCACCAGCTCACTGAGCGCTATGAGATCGCTTTCTGGAAGAAAGTGGTCTATCCCTTGTCGATCTTCGTCATGATGGGACTGGCGTTGCCATTTGCCTATCTGCATTTCCGTGCGGGTGGTGTGAGCTTGAAGATTTTCACCGGCATCATGATCGGCGTGTCTTTTCAGTTGATTAATAATCTGTTCTCGCATCTGGGCTTGCTCAATGCCTGGCCGCCGTTCCTGACGGCGGCGCTGCCGAGTACCTTGTTCATGCTCATGGCGATCGTGGCCTTGCGCTGGGTGGAGCGGCATTGATGTCGGCACAGCAGGCATTGATCCTGTTTGCGCATGGTGCGCGCGACCCGGCCTGGGCCGAGCCGTTTCAACGTTTGCGCGCGCTCACGCAAAGCAGTTTGCCAAAGGTCAACGTGGCGTTGGCATTTCTTGAATTGATGACGCCGAATTTGCCACAACTGGTGCAGCAGCAGGTTGCCGATGGCGTGCGGCAGATCACTGTTGTGCCAGTCTTTCTGGGGCAGGGCGGGCATGTGCGGCGCGATTTACCGGTCTTGATTGAACAACTGCGGCAAAGTTATCCGACCGTGACATTTGATGTCGCCGCCGCTGCGGGCGAAGATGCCGGCGTGTTGCAGGCATTGGCGCACTATTGCGTTACTCAAGCGCAGTCAGAATAAACGCGCACCATCGGGCGTCGCTTGATCAGGGGCAAACAAGACCACCTCGCCCTTGGCATCAGGAAACCCCAAGGTCAATACTTCCGACATGAATTTGCCGATCTGGCGTGGTGGGAAATTGATCACGGCGGCAATTTGTCTGCCGATCAATTCATCCAGGCGGTAATGCGCCGTAATCTGGGCGCTACTCTGCTTGATACCAACGCTCGGACCAAAGTCGATGTGCAGTTTGTAGGTTGGTTTGCGTGCCTCGGGAAAGGGATGCGCAGCGACGATGGTGCCGATGCGGATATCCACTTTCAAAAAATCGTCGAAGCTGATTGGCGCCGCTACCGGTGCCGATGGATCGTGGAGTAGATGCATGCAAGGGCCTCGTGCCTGGTTCAGTTGTCGCTGTTGTCAGTGCCGGCTGCTCGTATGGCCAATGCTTCGCCGATCATGACTAGTACTGGACCACTGCACTGTGCCAGGCCGAGTTCGAGATTGCCGAGTTCCAGATCCAGAATGCGTTCATTGGTGCGGCTGCAGTTTTCCACCACAACCACGGGCGTGCTGCGCGCATAACCTAGCGACAGCAAGCGTTGTGCAGTGGCGGCGGCTTCGCGGCCACCCATGTATTGCACCAGTGTGTCGCCGTTGGGCATGATGAATTCGCTCGGTTCATCGGGGGCCGTACTGGAAGTGAACAAGGATACGCTGCGCGCCACGCCGCGTTTGGTCAATGGACGTTGTGCGGAGGATGCGGCCGCCAATGCTGCCGTAATGCCAGGCACGATTTCGTAGGCAATCTGATGGCTGTCGAGCGCGCGCAACTCTTCATCGGCACGGCCGAATAACATCGGGTCACCACCCTTGAGACGCACCACCAGCCGGTATTGCTGGGCGCATTCGATGAGTAGCTGATTGATCATTTGTTGCGCGGTCGAGCGCTGGCCGCTGCGTTTGCCGACTGGAATCTTGACCGCTTGCGGGCATAGTTCCAGCATTTCTGGCGTCACCAGCGCATCATGCAACACAACCTCGGCCTGGCCCAGCAGGCGAGCGCCGCGCACGGTGATCAGGTCGGCAGCGCCCGGGCCGGCACCGATAAGATAAACCTTGCCGGCAATCGCTGCGGGCGTTGGCACTGGCGGAGGCGAAGTTGGCTGGCTCATGCGGTCAAAAAAGAATTGGCCGCGCTTGCACGCGGCACATCGGTTACTGCTGCCGTGATGCCGGGGAATCCGGCGCCACGGCGCAGCCGCGATTATTGCGCATCTAGACGGATCATGCCAGCAGCAACCGTCTGATGGGTGACTTCATCGATCAGGATGAAGGCACCGGTGGCGCGGATTGCACTATAGGCATCGACCGCGAGCGCTTGCTGAACGTTGATCGAGACGCGCGCAATATCATTGAGCTTGAGTGATTCTGCCGGATGGCGTTGTTGCGTGTTGATATCAAGCAAGGTATCGATTTTCGCCACGCGTGCCGTCACTTGCTTGGTAGTGTGCTTGAGCCAGTATTTGCGACGCAAGTCCAGCGCGTCTTCGGACAGCCAGCACAGATCGGCGCTGATGGTCTTGAGCAAAGTCGGCGTCTGGTCCACCGTAGTCAGCATGTCACCGCGCGAAATATCCAGATATTCATCGAGCAGAATAGTGACTGATTGACCAGCCGAGGCTTCATCGAGCGTGCCGTCGAGTACCAGGATGTCCTTGACGGTAGCGTTCTGGCCGCTTGGCTGCACTTGCAGTTTGTCGCCCTTGCGTACCTTGCCAGCTTCGATACGGCCCATGTAGCCGCGGAAATCGTTGGCTTCATGACCATTGTGGCGCGCCACCAATTGCACCGGGAAGCGGAACGGTTCTGCATGTGCATCTTCATAGACCGAAAGCGACTCCAGCAATTCAATCAGCGTCGGGCCTTGATACCATGACAAATTGTCGCCGACGGTGACGACGTTGTCACCGGCCAGTGCCGACAGCGGGATCGGGCGCACATCCTTGAGTCCCAGTTGCGCGGCAAATTCCAGGTAAGCGCCAACGATGCGGTCATATACCGTCTGGTCGTAGTTGATCAGATCCATCTTGTTGACGGCCACAATCACATGCTGGATTTGCAGCAAGTGCGCAATCGTCGAATGGCGCTTGGTCTGGGTCAGCAATTCCACGCTGCCATCGTCGCCCAGTTTGACCTTGGAGACATCGATGAGGATGATCACGGCGTCGGCCGTCGAGGCACCGGTGACCATGTTGCGCGTGTATTGCTCATGGCCCGGGGTGTCGGCGATGATGAACTTGCGTTTTGGGGTGGCGAAGTAGCGATAGGCGACATCAATCGTGATGCCTTGTTCGCGCTCTGCTTCCAGTCCATCGGTCAGCAGCGACAGGTCGATGGTGTCGCCAACGGTACGCTTGTGTTTGGCACGCGAGATGGCGTCCAACTGGTCGGCGAAGATTCCTTTGCTGTCGAACAGCAGGCGGCCGATCAGCGTGCTCTTGCCATCATCAACCGAGCCAGCGGTGATGAAACGCAGCAGGCCGCGCTCGTGAGTGGTGTGAGCGGATGTGCTCAAGTCTTGTTCGGCAACAGCGGCATTCATCAGAAATATCCTTCTTTTTTACGTTTTTCCATCGAAGCTTCCGAGGTCTGGTCGTCCATGCGCGTGGCGCCACGTTCGGTGATCTGGGTGACGGCGGTTTCGGCAATGATGGCGTCGACCGAAGTGGCGTCGGAGGCCACCGGGCAGGTGCAGGAAATATCACCCACGGTGCGGAAGCGCACGATGCGGTTTTCCACTATTTCACCATCGCGCGCCGGCGTCAGATCGGTCAGCGGCACCAGCAGGCCGTTACGCGCGATCACTTGGCGCTCATGGGCAAAGTAGATCGGCGGCAAGGCCAGTTTTTCGCGTGCGATGTATTGCCAGACGTCGAGCTCGGTCCAGTTGGAAATCGGGAACACGCGCATGTTTTCGCCAGGATGGACGCGGGTGTTGTAGAGATCCCAGAGTTCCGGACGTTGCGCCTTGGGATTCCATTGGCCGAATTCATCGCGGAACGAAAAGATGCGTTCCTTGGCGCGTGCCTTTTCTTCATCGCGGCGAGCGCCGCCGATACAGGCGTCGAACTTGAATTCATCAATGGTTTCCAGCAGTGTCACCGCTTGTGCCGCATTGCGCGAATCGGTCAATGGATTGCGCAGGCGCACGGTGCCGCGTTTGATGGAATCTTCCACTGAGCGTACCACCAGCCGCTCGCCGAGTTCGGCAGCGCGCTGGTCGCGGAACGCGATGACTTCTGCAAAATTGTGACCGGTATCGATATGCACCAGCGGAAAGGGGAATTTGCCGGGGCGGAAGGCCTTTTCGGCAATGCGTAGCAACACCACCGAGTCCTTGCCGCCCGAAAACAGCAGCGCCGGATTGCTGCATTCGGCAGCAACTTCGCGCATGATGTGGATTGCCTCGGACTCTAGCCAGTCGAGGTGACGGCTGCTGGCATTGCCGAGAAATAGTTGTTCAACTGCTGTGTTCATACGATGACCTTTGGTTCAAGTCGGATTGCGGTTGGTTCAGTTCAGAGGTGGCAGGCGTCAAGCAACTGCGGGCAGATTCAATGGGGTGCAACGCTTTGCGATTTGATGCGGATCAGCTTGCCATCGACCACGTGCAGGCCGCATTCCTTGGAGTCGGGATTTTCCCACCACCAGCGTCCGGCGCGCACATCTTCGCCGGGCTGGATGGCGCGCGTGCAGGGTTCGCAGCCAATCGACGGATAGCCCTGATCGTGCAGCGGATTGTAGGGAACCTGATGGTCGCGCAGGTATCGCCAGACATCTTCCTCGGACCAGTCGGCCAGTGGATTGAATTTGACCATGCCATGGGCCGGGTCGTCTTCTTGTACGTCCAGCGTCGCACGCGTGACCGATTGCGCCCGCCGTTGTCCGGTGACCCAGGACTTGTTGCCGGCCAGTGCGCGATTGAGCGGCTCGATCTTGCGGATGCGGCAGCATTCCTTGCGCAGCTCGACACTGTCGTAGAAGCCGTTGAGGCCATGACTGGCGACATATTCTTCAATCGCTAGCGGCTCTGGACGAAACGGTGTGACCTGGTAGTCGTAGGTTTCCTTGATGCGGTCAAGCATGCCCAGCGTTTCTTTGTGCAGGCGGCCGGTTTCGAGTGTGAAAATGGTAATCGGCAGTTTGCTGCGCAAGATCATGTCGGTCAGCACCATATCTTCTGCCGCCAGGCTGGAAGCAAACACGGCCGGTGTGAACTCGGCAGCGATCTGTTCCAGTGTGACGCGGGTGCGGGCGATCAGGTCTTGCAATGCGGGGTCGGACATGGTGTGCTTTCTGCGTCGATACCGCTGTCAATCACGTGCTGTGACGGTGTCGCGTTTGGCGCGGCGAAACAGCGGATTTTTTTCATCCCAGGAAGTCTGATACTTCTCCGAAAAATCGGTCAGGCCTTTGAGAGCGTCGTGGATGTCCTTGTCGGCACGCACCGCAAACGCATTGAAACCAACGCGCTGCATGTAAAACAATTGATCGCGCAGCACATCGCCAATGGCGCGCAGTTCGCCGGTATAACCGAGGCGTGCGCGCAAGTTGTAGGCGATCGAATAACCACGGCCGTCGGCGAACTTGGGGAAATCCACGGCGATAACCTGGAATGGCGCCAGATCGTCCTTGAGTGTTTCCGGACGTTCATCGCTGGCCAGCCATACGCCCAGTTGCGCACGGCTCTGCAAGGCAGCGCGTTGGGCTTGCCAGACGGCCAGCGGCACGATGATCTTGCCGACAGGCACGCTGACGGTGTCGGCAGTTTCACCTTCATTGAGGCGCAATACGGTCCAGTCGTCGTCGATGACGAGCTTGTCTTTGATCAGATTAGGCACAGACGTCTTCTCCAGTAACGTGATCAGCTTTGATCGGGGTGGCATAGACGAAATCCTTGAACGGCACGACGCCGACGCGGCGTACGGTGTCGATGAAACGTTCGTCTTCGATGCGTTGTTTGACATAGACCTGCAACAGGCGATCAATCACGGTCGGCATCTGATGCGCCGAGAACGACGGGCCGATGATCTTGCCGATGCTGGAATGGTTACCCTGGGCACCGCCCAGCGACACCTGATACCACTCGGCACCGTCCTTGTCGACTCCGAGCACGCCGATATTGCCGACGTGATGGTGGCCGCAGGCGTTGATGCAACCGGAGATGTTCAATTCGATGTCGCCGATGTCATGCTGGAAATCGATGTCATCGAAGCGTTCTGCAATCGCTTGCGCAATCGGGATCGACTTGGCATTGGCCAGCGAGCAGAAATCGCCACCGGGGCAGCAGATGATGTCCGTCAGTAAGCCGATGTTGGGCGTAGCCAGGCCGTGCGCCTTGGCTTCCTGCCACAGCGCATACAGTTCGCTTTGCTTGACGTCGGCCAGCACCAGATTTTGTTCGTGCGTGACGCGCAGCTCCGAAAAGCTGTAGCGGTCGGCCAGATCGGCGACGAAATCGAGTTGGTCAGCGGTAATGTCACCTGGCGGCACGCCAGTTTTCTTCAGCGACAGAATCGCCGCCGCGTAGCCTGGAACCTTGTGGTCCTTGACGTTACGCTTGAGCCAGTTGGCAAAGCCCTTGTCGGTCGCTTTCTTTTGTTCGAATTCAACATCGACTGCTGGCAACGTGGCATACGCAGGTGCAGTGAAGTAGTGCGCTACGCGCTGCAATTCTTCTTCGGTCAACGTGGCCGGGCCATCCTTGATGTCTTGCCATTCGGCTTCGACCTGGCGCGCGAATTCTTCCGGACCAATCGCCTTGACCAGGATTTTGATGCGCGCCTTGTAGATATTGTCGCGACGGCCGTATTGGTTGTACACACGCAGAATCGCTTCCAGATAGGACATGGCATGCTGCCATGGCAGGAAGTCACGGATCTGGCTGCCCAGAATCGGGGTACGACCCATGCCGCCGCCGACCAGCACGCGGAAACCGACTTCGCCGGCCTCGTTCTTGATCACGTGCAGCCCGATATCATGTACGGCGGTGGCCGCGCGGTCTTGTGCGGAGCCACTGATGGCAATCTTGAACTTGCGCGGCAGATAGGCGAATTCAGGGTGGAAGGTACTCCACTCGCGAATCATTTCGGCATAAGGACGCGGATCAACGATCTCGTCGGCGGCGACACCAGCCAACTCGTCCGAGGTGGTGTTGCGGATGCAGTTGCCCGAGGTTTGAATCGCGTGCATTTCCACCGTAGCCAATTCGGCCAGGATATCGGGTGACTCTTCCAGCTTTATCCAGTTGAACTGAATGTTCTGGCGCGTGGTGAAGTGACCATAGCCGCGATCGTACTTGCGTGCGATATGGGCAAACATGCGGACTTGACGCGAGGCCAGCAGGCCATAGGGTACGGCGATGCGTAGCATGTAGGCGTGGCGCTGCAGGTACAAGCCGTTTTGCAGACGCAGGATACGGAATTCGTCTTCGATCAGCTCATCGGAAAGGCGGCGCCGAACCTGGTCTCGATACTGTGCAACGCGCTCTTTGACGATCTGGTGATCGTATTGGTCATAACGGTACATCTTATGGTCCCTGTTAACGTCTTTTCGGAATCTTCAGTGGAGAATCCGTATGATTAAAAAACCAGCTTTAGGGCAACGCTCGTCAGCGTAATTGCCAGCAGGCCACGCAAAATTTTTTCCGGTACCGCACGCGCTGCCAGCGAGCCAATGGTGATGCCAGGCACTGAACCCAGCAGCAAGGCACCCAGCAGACTCCAGTCGATCGAACCCAGCCACCAGTGCCCAACCGCAGCGATGGCGGTCAATGGTACGGCATAGGCAATATCGGTGCCGGCAATTTCGGCCGGCGACAAGCGGGGATACAACAGCACCAGCAAGGTCGCGCCGACGGCGCCAGCGCCAATCGAGGAAATGGTGACCAAAATGCCAAGTACTGCACCCGCCAGCACGGTGGCATTGATCAGTTGACGGCCTTGCAGATGGCGTTCAGGGTGGGCATTGAGCCAGCCCTGCAGTTTGCCTTTAAACAACAAGGCAATCACGGTCAGAAACACTGAAACGGCAATCGAATAACGGATGATTTGACTGATCTCGGCGCTAACCGCGCCGAAGTGCTTGAGCAGCAGAGTCGCGAACACTGCCGCCGGCAGCGCGCCGACACACAGGCGACGCACGATGTCCCAACGCACGGTACCTTTGAAGCGGTGCGCAAAAGTGCCGGCCGTTTTGGTCGCCGAAGCGAAGGCCAGGTCAGTGCCGACCGCCACGCTCGGATGGATGCCGAACAGCAGCGTCAGCAGGGGAGTCATCAGCGAGCCGCCACCGACGCCGGTCAATCCGACCAGCAATCCGACAGCAAATCCACTGACTACATAAGAAACAGTCATAACACCTCGTCTATAACAGGTCGAATCGTAATAAACTTAGGTTTCAAACCAAACTACATACAATTCATTTGCTTATATGCACATTCGGCATATGCAAATTCGTTTGGCAGTCGTTCGTTGATCGGAGCCCCAAGACGCAGGTCAGCCCAGATCTGGATGCGACCGCCTGCAGGTCGACATAATGAGGGAAGGCGCATGAATTTGCATCAATTCCGCTTCGTCAGAGAAGCGGTAAGACAAAATTATAATCTCACGGAAGCCGCCAAAGCACTGTTTACCTCGCAACCCGGGGTATCGAAGGCCATCATTGAGCTTGAAGAAGAGCTCGGTGTGGATATTTTCACCCGTCATGGCAAGCGCATACGCGGCCTGACCGAACCGGGTCGTGCGGTATTGCGCTCGGTTGAACTGATCATGCAGGAAGTCGATGGCCTCAAGCGCATCGGCAAGGAGTTTGCCGCGCATGACAGCGGTAGTTTCACGATTGCCACCACGCATACCCAGGCGCGCTATTCGTTGCCCAAGGTAGTGCAGGCGTTTACCCAGAAGTATCCCAAGGTGCGGTTATCGTTGCTGCAGGGTAATCCCAAACAGATCACGGAAATGGTTCGTAATGACCAGGCCGATATCGCCATTGCCACCGAAGCGCTGGCCTCGGGCGAGGGCTTGGTGTCCTTGCCATGCTATCAGTGGGAGCATGTGGTGGTGGTGCCGCCTGACCATCCTTTGCTCAAATCCAAAAATCTGTCGCTGGAGGAAATCGCTACCTATCCGCTGATTACCTACGATGCCGCATTCAGCGGTCGTAGCAAGATCGACCATGCCTTCAATCTGCGCGAATTGAAACCGGATATCGTACTCGAAGCGATCGATGCCGATGTCATCAAAACCTATGTCGAGCTGGGCATGGGCGTGGGCATTATCGCCGGCATGGCATTTGACAGCGAACGCGACCGTGGCCTGCGCGCGATGACCGCCGGTCACCTGTTCGGCACCAATGTCTCGCGTGTGGCGCTCAAGCAGGGTGCTTATCTGCGCAGTTATGTCTATACCTTCATTGAACTGCTGGCACCGACCTTGAATCGGAAGTTGATAGCCCAGGTCATGGAAGGCGAAAAAGATATGTACGAATTGTAAGTTTGTAGGGAAGCGTGATGATGTCTTTGTTGAGCGGCTTGCACGGCCATACCTTGCGCCGGGTGCGCCGATTGTGGTTGCAGTACGGTGTGTTGTGGCTAGGGGCGGTGCTGGTCGGGCTGGTGGCGGTCATGTATGCCTGGCTGATTGATTTCGGTTTCAGCCTGTTTCGCGCGGCGCAGCGCGACCACGTCTGGTTACCGCTGATCCTGACGCCGGCCATGAGTGCCTTGTGTGTCTGGCTGACCCGGCGTTTCTTCAACGGTGCCGAGGGCAGTGGTATTCCACAGGTCATCGCGGCACTGGGCGAGCAGGGCGAGACGCGCACCAAGCTGGCACCGAAGCTGCTGTCGTTGAAGATCGTTGCCGGCAAGATCGGCGTGTCGTTTCTGGGCATACTGGGGGGCTTTACGATTGGCCGCGAAGGCCCGACGGTGCAGGTCGGTGCGGCGATGATGCTGTATATGCGGCGGTTTTATCCGCGCCCCAGCGTGATCATGGAAAAGCGCTTGATCCTGGCTGGTGCCGCCGCAGGTTTGTCGGCCGCCTTCAATACCCCGTTGGCGGGGATCGTGTTTGCCATCGAGGAGTTGTCGCGCAGCTTTGAGCAGCGCGCCAGCGGCATCGTCATCACCACCATCATTTTTGCTGGTGTAGTGGCTTTAGGGCTCAATGGCAACTATATCTATTTCGGTGCAATTACTGCCGGCGCCGACAGCGCCGGTCAAGCCATCGTTGCGACCGTTGTCTGCGGCTTGCTTATGGGGGCGGCTGGCGGGGTCTTTTGCTGGTTGCTGCTCAATACGCAAAAGTGGATTCCTGCGCCAATACGTATCTTGCGCGCCGAACGGCCGGTCGTGTTCGGTGCCTTGTGCGGTCTGGTGGTGGCAGTAGTTGGTGTGGTTGCCGGTGGCGTCACCTATGGTAGCGGCTACGCTGAAGCCAAGGGCTTGCTGATGGGCCACGAGCAGTTGTCGGCATTCTATCCGCTGGCCAAGATGGTCTCGATGGTGGCGTCGTATCTGCCGGGGATTCCAGGCGGTATTTTTGCGCCGTCGCTGTCGATTGGTGCCGGCTTCGGCAATCTGCTGCACATGGTGTTTGGCAGCACATCACTGTCGATGTTGATTGCGCTGGCGATGGTGGGGTATCTGGCTGCCGTGACACAGTCACCGATTACCGCCTTCGTGATCGTGATGGAAATGATCAATGGCCATGCGTTTGTGATTCCACTGATGGCAACGGCCTTGCTGGCCAGCCGGGTGTCGCGTTTCTTCGCGCCGCCGTTGTATGAAACCTTGTCGGAGCGCTATGCCCAGCCGCATCATTGACGATGCCAGGGATAAGCGCGGTGGTGGGAGAGTAGTGCGGAGTTGCTACTTTCCCGGCGCCGCGCAGTGAGCCTGCGGCACCGGGAAGCAGAATGCATCAGACTTGCGCGACTGCCTTGGCAGGTACTGCGCGGCAGCCTTCGAGCAGGAACGACAGACCAACCACCAGCACCAACTCGCCTTCAGCAGAGCGTGCAGTACCGGTGATGCCGTTGGTGTGAATCGCGGTCAATGGCTTGATCACCAGGTCGGCAGTGCCTTCGACGGCTTCGACGCCGAGGATGTAGGGATGTGGTACAGCCATGACGATGCCGACGCGTTCGTTGCCGGGTTCATAACCGAGTACGCCCGCCAACGAATGCACTGGCAATGGACGGCCTTGATCACGCAACACTGGCGCACCGCCGACTTCGTCGAATTCGTCGGGCAATTCCACCACACGTTCCACGACTGCCATTGGCAAGGCCAATGCAGCACCAGCCGTACGAACCAGCATGGTAGGGATGATCGACAGTTCAATCGGCAGACGAATCGAGAAGCGCGTACCGACGCCCAGTGTCGAATCGATGCGGATCGTACCGCGGTGTTTTTCCACCGCCGTTTTCACCACGTCCATACCGACGCCGCGGCCAGACACACTGGAAGCTACTTCCTTGGTCGAGAAGCCGGGCAGGAACACCAATTGCAAGGCTTCGTCGACGCTCTGGGCATCATGCTCGCCGATCAAGCCCTTGCTGATGGCTTTACTGCGCAGCATATCGGGATCCATACCCTTGCCGTCATCGAAAATCTCGATCATGACGCTGCTGGCTTCCTGCCATGCCTTGAGCGAAATGGTGGCCTTGTTGGGCTTGCTGGCAGCGGCGCGGTCGGTTTCGATGCCATGGTCGAGCGAGTTGCGCAACATGTGCACCAGTGGGTCGTAGAGGCTGTCCACCACCACCCGGTCAACTTCAGTTTCAGCGCCGGAGATGGCCAGATCGACATCCTTGCCCAAGTCCTTGGCCAGTTCACGTACCAAACGCGGGAATTTCTGGAACAAACGGCCGACTGGCTGCATGCGTGTCGACAGTGTTGCCCGTTGCAATTCGCTCGAATAGCGCGAGGCGCGTCCCAAGGTTTCCGCCAGCGTCGACATCAAGGCTGCGGCATTGCCTTCAAACTTGAATTGCTGCAATTTTTCCAGCAACACAGCGGCCTGGTTGGCCGCCTGCACTGATTCGCCCGCCACTTCGAGCAAGGCATCGAGCTTGCCGGCATCGATCCGGATGCTTTCTTCCTTGCTGCTGCCGCCGGAAGAGTCGGAGGTGCGCCGAGCCGCAGGTGCCGCAGCAGGTGCTGCAGGTGGCTTTGGATTGGCCGAGGGCAGGGCTTTGGGATGACCATGGTCCGCCGCCGGTGTCTCGACCACTGGTGCCGCAGCTGTAACTGCAGTCGGTGCAGTAGCAGCAGCGCCAGTAACAGCTTGATAAAGTGCATTCCAGTCGAGCGTGCCATCAGCGCCGAGCACACTGTCTCCGCCATTGGCTGAGGGCGCCAATACTACTTCAGCCGCGGCAGTTGCCACTGCCGCAGGAGCCGGTGCAGGTGCCGCCGCCGGTGCTGCCGTATCCTTGCCTTCAATCGCTTGTGTCAGAATGTCTTCAAGATCTTGCGGCATCGACGCCAGGCTGGCAGGATCAGCGCCGTTGGCTAATTCGGTGAGCTGGTCAGCGACAAAGCCGCTGGCCTGCAAGGCTGCTTCAATGGCCAATGGTGTGACCAAGGCTTTGCCGTTGCGCAGCGCATCGAACAGGTTTTCGGTCAAGTGACAGGCCGAAACCATCGCTGGCAGATTGACGAAACCAGCGCCGCCTTTAATGGTGTGAAACGCGCGGAACACCGCGTTCAAAATTTCCAGATCGTCAGGATGTCGTTCAAGAGTCAGCAGATGCTCTTCAACGTTAGTCGCGAGCTCCAGTGCCTCAACGACAAAATCCTTGAGCATTTCATCATCCATTAGAACCCCAAGCTATCAAGTAAATCATCCACGTCATTTTGTACCATAGCCGAACCTGGCGCTGATGGGCCGTTCAACAACTCAGGCGGTTTTTCTATGGCGGCTTTGACTTCCGGCGGAGCGTTGTCGCGTAGCAATTGTGCCAGTTCGCGTTCGGCCACGGCGGTAATAGCCACGATTTTTTTGATCAACTGCCCGGTGATGTCCTGGAAGTCTTGCGCCATCATGATTTCCAGCATGCGCGCTTTTTCCACTTCGGTCGCTGTGATCACCGCTGCCGAGAAGTTCTTGGAGTCGGTTGCCAACAGCTTGAATTGGTCAATGTTCATCTGGCCGGAAAACAGGCGCGCCCAGCGATCATCGATGTCTTTGGCCTTGCTGCCGAGGGCATCCTGCGCCGGCATGCCAGCGTCAATCGTGTTGAGTACCTTGTTGGCTGCTTGTTCGGTCAGCGTGGCGACGTGTTCCAGACGGCCTTGCGCATCGCCGATTTGTAATGCCACGTCCGACAGCGAGCGGTCGTAACCGAGTTCGCGCATGGAGTCGTGCAACAGGCGCACGATACCGCCCAGGCGCTCGTACATTGGCTTGTCAGTCTGATCTTCCTGCTCTTCCTCAGCCGCCGCTGGTGCAGCAACAGGGGTTGCGGCCGAGGTCGCGGCGGGCATGGACTGTGCTGAAATCTCGTCGAAAAGTGCCTCTAAATCTACATCTTCACTCATGATCTTGGTATCTCCATACAAATTTGAAGCGTTACTGGCGTGCGTCGCAAAGGCGGACAATCTGTCACAACTGAATTACATAGTTCGACGAGGTGGTTCGGTGATAAGAAGCTCCTGAAGACAGACGATGCATGGCGGTATGAGCGGAGCGAGCCATCGTGACGTTGCCGATAAGGTAGTTATCGGCAGCCAACGATAAACCTGAAGAGATTTGCCTGGTTCCCTGTTTGCGTCTCTGTCGAAACGCAACTCCGCTAGGTATTGCTGGAATTATATGTTCCTGTCAAGCGGCCCCATCGTTCAAAAAGCGAGGAATATTCCCCGTTTCAATAACGTTATGACGAGCATGTTGGCTTTTGGTAATGTTACTGTATCGATGGTCTGCTTGTCATCACTGATTCTGAAATAGTACTTGTTGCAAGCGGGCTGTGCTCGCATTGCCGCAGGATTTTGTGTTGAGACGGCCTAGTTCAAGTGTATTTAGGGTGCTAATCGTCGTCCGATCGGAAAGAACGTGGCAAAAATCACACTTTGCATATCTTGCTATCCGGCATCTCGCTATAATGCCGCCGGGTCTGGTAAGACTTGTAAGGATAGTTAGTGATCAAAAAACCGAACAGGCACTGAACATGTACAAGCAAGGGGGGATGCTGCTGGCGTCCATGCTGCTGGCCACGATGGCCATGGCACAAAACAAGGTTGATACCGGGATCTATGCAGGTCTGGACGGTGCGTATGCAACGCCATCGAACGGCACCAATCTGCCGCCGGGCTTTCACACTACTTCACACAGCACTGCGGTAGGGGTATGGCGGTTATTGCTGGGTTATCAATTTAATAATAATTTAGGAGTGGAACTGGCCTACCTGAGAACGGGTGATTTCCGCCAGTCCGCCAGCAATGGCGTGGTCAACTATAACGCTAGGATCAGCGCCAAAGGCGAGGATCTGGCGCTGGTGTACCGATTCAGCGAGCTCGCGCCGGCCTGGTTCATCAAGGCAGGTGTATCGCGCACAGAACTTACCACTGCTGTGCAGACAGTGGCACCGGGCCGCACAGCGATGACCTCGTTGGTCAGCAATGGCACCGGTTATCTGGCGGGATTGGGTTATCACCGCAATATCACCGAGGCCGTCGCAGCACAACTGGCTTATACACGCTATGTTGGTATCGGCGGCCAGAACAATATCAAGTTGAATGTATTCTCAGCAGGCCTGATTTACCGGTTCTAGTTTTTTGAGCGGTAGAAGCTGGCAAGGTAAGCTGCGCTTAGTCTGATGGCCCTCAACGGTGCCCATCGGGTTAATACATGGTCATCGTTGACGGAAAGATCGGGCTATTTCGCGTTAAAACGATGACCTGATGGCAGCATCAAATCTCCAGATTGTCGATCAAACGTGTCTTGCCGAGCTTGGCCGCGGCAACGACCACCAAGGGTTCGTCGCGTGCCATGTCTTCAGGCGAAGGCGCCTGCAAGTCACCGCGCTTGCGCAGCGAAATGTAATCAGGCTGCCAGCCGCGTTGCGTCAGCGTTGCCATCGCAGTCTGCTCAAGTTTGGCGATATCGCGTTGGCCGCTGCGCCAGTCGTCGGCAACCTGGTTGAGTGCCCGGTACAGGGCCGGGGCCTCTGCCCGTTCATCGGTCGACAGGTAACCATTGCGTGACGACAAGGCTAGGCCATCGTCGGCACGGAAGGTTTCGGCACCAATGATTTCGGTAGGCAGGGCAAACTGGCGTGCCATGTTGCGCACGATCATTAATTGCTGATAGTCCTTTTTGCCAAACACTGCCACGCGCGGCTGCACACAGGAAAACAGCTTGAGCACGATGGTGGTCACGCCGGTGAAAAAGCCAGGGCGAAATTCACCTTCGAGGATATTGCCGAGATCGTCAGGTGGTCGCACGCGGTACTCTTGCGGTTCGGGATAGAGGTCTTTTTCGCTCGGCGCGAACAGCACATAGACACCTTCTTTTTCCAGTTTCTCGATATCAGCCTGAAAGGTGCGAGGATATTTATCGAAATCTTCATTGGGGCCAAATTGCAGGCGATTGACGAAAATCGATGCCACCACCGGATCGCCATGGGTGCGAGCCAGTCGCATCAGCGACAGATGGCCTTCGTGCAGATTTCCCATGGTGGGGACGAATGCGGTGCGCAGTTGCCCGCGCAGTTGGTCGCGCAGCTCTTCGATGGATGAGATGATTTTCATGGTTTGATTTTAGTAAATGGCAACGCGGCGCTTCTGAGCGGCATGCGTGAGCAACAGCACAGGCTGTTGCCGCGCTTAGCTCGGGGAATATGACAGCCGCACGTAAATCGGCGCGAACGCTTCGGCCTGGGTGATTTCGATCAGGGTTTCCTTGGCCAGTTCGAGCAGGGCGATGAAGTTGACCACCACCACCGGCACGCCACGCGACGGATCGAACAGGTCGGCGAATTCAACGAACCGCGCCGATTGCAGACGGCGCAAAATGCCGGTCATGTGTTCGCGTACCGACAATTCTTCGCGGCTGATGTGATGATGCGCGGTCAATTTGGCGCGCCGCATGATATCGGACCAGACTGCCTGCAAGTCGTCGAGGTCGACCTCCGGCCAGCGCGTGACCACAGTTTGCTCGACATGGATCTGGGTGCGCACATAGTCGCGACCGACTTGTGGCAAGGAATCGAGTTCCTGTGCCGCCAGTTTCATTTGCTCATATTCGAGCAGGCGGCGGACCAGTTCGGCGCGTGGGTCTTCGGCTTCATCGCTGTTGCTGGCCTTCTTCACTGGCAGCAGCATGCGTGATTTGATTTCGATCAGCATGGCTGCCATCAGCAAATACTCGGCTGCCAGCTCCAGGTTATGTTTGCGGATCTGCTCCACGTATTCGAGATATTGCAAGGTGACCTGCGCCATCGGAATATCGAGGATATTGAAGTTCTGCTTGCGGATCAGATACAGCAACAAATCCAGCGGTCCCTGAAATGCTTCCAGAAACACTTCCAGCGCATCGGGCGGGATGTACAGGTCATTCGGCAGCTTGAACAGCGGTTCGCCGTACAGCTTGGCAAAAGCCACCCCATCGATGACATCGGGTGTACTGTCCGGCTGTCCTGCCAGTGTCAGTGCAGTCGCGTCGGCAGAAGCCTGTCCGGCGTTTTCGATCATGCTGACTGATTAGTGGTTTTGATAGACGTAAGGCTGTTGTTGCACGCGCGACTGTTGGTCGCGTGCGGTCTTGTCCAGATCGATCGGTGCTTTGTCCCACAGCAAGGCACGGCCGTCGCGTTGCTGTTCTTCCAGTTGTGGATTCTTTTGCTTGAGTTCGGCGATGAACTTAGTGGCTTCTGATTCGTATTTGATGACGCATTTTGGGAATAGCATGATATTTCCTGGGAACAGGGCAAACACAATAAACCGGTATGGGTTCCGGTGACAGGCGTTATTCTACCCTGTCTTGCCACGCGATAATCAATTGCATCGGGTCGGATAGGTTGGAATTGACGGCATAGGGAGTGCGGTGTGGACAAGTGGATCAAGGGTATATCAAGCGAAGCGGAGGTGCGCCTTGCCATGGGGCAAGCTGACAGCGAGCATGTCGATGACAACGGCAACCGTGTGCTGGTCTATCCGAGTGGACCGCAGGGAGTGCGGACTTGGATGTTCTGGATCGATCAATGGGGCAAGTTGCTTGATTGGCAGCAAGTGTTGACCATGGCCAACTTTGATCAGGTCCGACAAGGCATGACGCGAGCGCAGGTGGCGCGCATGTTGGGCCGGCCGCGCAGTATGGTGCCGTTCGTGCGCATGGGCGAAGAAGTGTGGGACTGGAAATACGTCCACGTGCATGAAGAGCGCTTGTTCAACGTACATTTTGATCTGCAACGCGGCCTGGTGCTGCGCCTGTCATTGAGCGAACTCGCTGGCGCGTGAATGGCGCCAGCGTGGCATGGCAACGCTCAGGGGGGATGGGAATAATTACTGAGTTTGCTGGGCTGGCTCTGGTACTTTGAGGTCTTCGCCGGTATCCATACGGCTGCGGCGCAGCATGCCGGCCGCATCCAGTACCGCATAGGCAGTTGAGCAGAACAGCGAATGCATGCGTCGCATATCGCTGATCAAATCCAGGTGCAGCGAGCTGGTTTCGATGCTTTGCTTGGTTTCGCCGGCCAGACGAATCAAGTGGGTCTTGGCATAGGCCCGCTCCAGGTCGCGGAACGCTTCTTTTTCGGCCAGCAGTTTTTGCGCGCTCTTCAAATCGCCATCGAGGAAGACCGACAGGCCCAGTTGCAAGCTCGCCACCAGTCGTCCATGCATTTCGCAGACCTCGTTCATGCCTGCATCGGAAAAACTGCGCTGTGGCGCAATTTTTTTGCTTTCGAGGCCTTTGACGATGCGCTCGATAATGTCGCCGGCCTGTTCCAGATTGATGGTCAGCGTGACGATATCGGTCCAGCGGCGTACTTCCTTTTCGTTCAGTTCTTCGCGTGAGACGCGTGCCAGATACATCTTGACGGCGGTGTACAGCTTGTCCACATCATCATCGAGCTTGCGGATCTGCTGCGCGCGCAACTGGTCGTTGTTACGGATTACCAGCAGCAGATTGAGCAGCATTTTTTCGATCAGATCGCCGATGCGTAATACTTCGCGCGCGGCATTGGCTAGCGCCAGTGAGGGCGTTTCGATTGCCGCAGTATCGAGATGGCGGGCACTGATGGCGTGATCGTCGTCTTTCTGAGATTCCGGCAGCAGTCGCTCGCACAAGCGCGACATCGGGCCCACCAGCGGCAGCAGCAAGCCGCAGCGTACGGTGTTATAGAGCACATGGAAGGCCACCACGCCAACCCGCAAATCGAGTGTCAGCAGGCCAATCCATGCTTCCAGATGATTGATGAAGGGCAGTACCACAACGGCCCCCGACAGTCGGAACAGCATGCTGCCCAGTGCCACCCGGCGGCCCGCCACGTTCTGGCTGGCAGCGCTGAGCAAGGCCAGAATGCCGCTGCCAAGGTTGGCGCCAATGACCAGGCACAAGGCCACCTTGAGGGAAATGATGCCGGACGTCGCCAGCGTTGCTGCCAGTAGCACTGCCGCCAGGCTGGAATAGGTCAGCATGGCGAAGATGGCACCAATCAGCGCATCCAGAATAACGTCGCCGGTCAAGGTCGAAAACAGCACCTTGATGCCGGCACCCTGAATCATCGGCTGGGTGGCCGCGGTGATCATCTGCAATGCCAGCAGGATCAGACCCAGGCCGATCGTGGCGCGCGCCATACGGCCGATCGCGGTGTGTCGCCGCGACAGGTAGACCACCACGCCGCCAAAAATCAACAAGGGCGAAATCCACGACAGATCGAAACTTAATACGCCCGTCATCAAGGCCGTGCCAACGTCAGCGCCGAGCATGATGGTCAGGGCTGGGGTCAGGCTGATCAAGCCTTGAGCAACAAACGAGCAGACAATGACGGCAGTGGCGTTACTGCTCTGTACCAGGCTGGTCACGCCGAGGCCAGCCAGAAACGCCAGGCTGCGCCGTTTGATGCTGGTGCTGAGGATACGCCGCAACTGCGCACCATAGACGCGCAGCACGTCGGTACGCACGATATGCGTGCCCCATACCAGCAGGGCCAACGCCGAGAGAAGATTGAGCAGAGTCGTCATAGGGCCGTCAACTGGGGCGCGCTGTCGAACAAAACAGCCGCTGCCCGGCCAGGTGCAATTGGATGAAAGGAATGCATATTCTGATTACTCCTGATCGTTAAAGTTCGGCACTTGTCGGGCCACCCCAATAACGGATTGCTGCATCAGCGCCCAGTTGCTGCGCCGGTCACCGGCTTGCCGTTGGTGAAGTTCTGTTGGAACCAAGTGCTGAATTCGCTGCGTTGCAGTTCGCTCATGTGCAGGCCGCATTTGGTTCGACGCCATAAAATATCGTCCGGCTGACACGCCCATTCGTGCAGGACCAGATAATCGACTTCGCGCTGCGTCAGGCCACCACCAAAGTCGCGTCCCAATTCAGCCGGGGTTTGTGCTTCTTTCAGGATGCCGTGCGCATTGCGGCCATGACGGCCGAACAAGCGGGTCAGGAAATGCACATCGAGCTGTCGATATTTTTGCAGCAGGTAAGTCAATTCCTGGGCACGGTCGCTGCGTTTGAATTTGCCGCCGGGCAAGCTTTCCAGTTTGCTCCAGGAACCGCGGCGGGTTTGCATCCATGGCGCCAGTTTGTCCAGCACCGATTCCGCCAGGCGGCGATAGGTGGTGATCTTGCCGCCGTACACGGAGACGCAGGGAATATTGTCGCTATCTTGCAGCACCAGCGTGTAATCGCGGGTGACCGCCGACGGATTGTCGGAGGCATCATCGAACAGTGGCCGCACGCCAGCATAGCGCCAGACAATGTCGGTGGCGCTGATCGGTTTGGCCAGGTATTGATTGACGGCGCGCAACAGGTAGCCTTCTTCTTCCGTGCTGATCTGCGCGCCATGTTCCATGTCGGCCTGTGGCACATCGGTGGTGCCGATCAGCGTGTAATTGTCCTCATACGGAATCATGAAAACGATGCGCTTGTCGTCGTTTTGCAGAATATAGGCATGCTCGCCCTGGAACAGGCGCGGCACCACGATGTGGCTGCCGCGCACCAGTTTGACGGCGGCGTGCGTGGCACCTGCCTGCAGCGGGTTGAGTTGCTGGTCCAGTTTGGCGACCCAAGGGCCGGCGCTATTGACCAGCGCGCGCGCGCTCACTTGCTGGCGCACACCGGTCAGGCTGTGTTCTAGTTCGCAGTGCCAGAGTTTGCTGGCGACATCACGTTGCGCTGAGACCAGACGTGTCCGCGCCAGTATATCGGCGCCGTGTTCCTGCGCGCTGAGCAGGTTGAGGATCACCAGGCGAGCATCGTCGACCCAGGCATCGGAATAGGCGAAGCCCTTGGTGATGTCGGCGCGTAAGCCGCTGGGGTTGCTCATGCGGTCGAGCGCAATCGAGGCCGAATGCGGCAGGGTGATGCGGCCGCCGATGTGGTCATACAGCCATAAGCCGAGACGGATCATCCAGCGCGGCCGCAAGCCTTTCACATGCGGCATCACAAAACGCAGCGGCCAGGCAATATGCGGCGCAATGTTGAGCAGATGTTCGCGCTCGGCTAGCGCTTCGGCGACCAGGCGGAATTCGTAATATTCCAGATAACGCAGGCCGCCGTGGATCAATTTGGTACTGGCCGACGAGGTCGCGCCGGCGAAGTCGTTCTGTTCGCACAAGGCCACTTTGAGGCCGCGGCCGGCAGCATCGCGCGCGACACCGGCGCCGTTGATGCCGCCGCCGATGATCAGGAGGTCGTAGGTTGTGGCGTTGCTGCTGGTGCTCATGGCTTGGCTCGCTTGCGGGTAGCAGTAAGATTGGCGGCAACCGGCGCAATCGCCGTTGCCAGTGTTGATGTTGATGTTGGGGTTGGTGCCGATTCCTGTTCCAGCGCTTGCACTAGCAGCCGGGCACTAGGTTCATCGATTACCAGTTCATTGATATAACCGCCTTGCAGGGCGGCGCGCAGACCGGGAATACGTCCTTTGCCGCTGACCACGCACAAGGAATGCGGCGCGCGCTGGAAGTGGTCAAGGTCGGGGCCGCTGGCACGGGCGTTGAGGGCAACATCGCGCCAGCTGCCATCGGCACGGAAGAATACGGTGGCGATATCGCCGACCACACCATCCTGATGCAGGCTGTCCAGATCCTGTTGATCAAGGTAGCCGCCGGTGTGAATGTGGCTGTCGTTTTCGGCCGCACCGATGCCGAACAACAGAATGTCGGCACTGTTCTGCAAAGCATGTATCGACTTGATGCCGCGCTCGCGCCACAGGGCCGTGCGTGTATCGGCATAGTCGAAGAAGGCCGGCACCGGGAAGCTGTGCGCCTGGGCGCCATAGTTTTGTGCGAAACGGGTGACGATCGATTCGCCGAATTTATCGATCAGATTGCTGCCGGCTCCGGAACCGTTCAGTTGTACCACCTCGACACCATGCACTTGCTTGGCGATCAGATTGTCGGCGATGGCTGCTATTGTATTGCCCCACGCCAACGCCAGTACAGTCGATGGCTGGATCAGGGTATTCAGATAAGCCGCAGCATGGGCGGCCACGCGCTGCATGCTTTCGCGTTCGGTGCTGGCATTGGTGACCGGCACCACCTGGATTGAGTGCAGCGCATAGTGCTTGAGAATGGTGGTTTCGAGACTGCCGGATAGTTCTTGTGGATCGTGGACGCGGATTTCCACCAAACCATTTTCCATGGCGTAGGACAGCAACCGCGATACGGTTGCGCGCGAGGTGCCTATTTCCTCTGCAATGGCCGCCGTGGTCATGTTTTGAACGTAATACAGACGCGCCACGCGCACCGCAGAATAAGCAAGGTCTTGACGATCAGGGCTAGCCATTTTGCTAATAATTCCTCGGATGAACAAATGACCATTTACGATGGACGTTTGTACAATACTAGAAAATATTTGATAAATCAAGCAAGCAAACGGAGACAGTGCTACTGACGATACAGTGGCACTGTCTTGATTCGTGGCGCAGGGAGAGGCGTGAAGACGGCCCAGAGGGGAGCCGAGAGCGGGTGTTGCAGGATTTAGTTGCGCAACCAGCGCCGCATGACAATTGGTGCCGGCTCCAGTGGATTGGCTCGGGTATATTCCAGCTCCGGCGCGATTTCAAAGCCCAGCGCAGCATACAGGTCGACCACTTGCAGTTGATCGACGCGCACGGCCAGCCGTAATTCCTCGATTTCAGTGGCCAGCGCACGATGGATCAGCGCTTCCATCAAATGCTGTGACAAGCGCCCGCCGCGATAATTTGGCAGGATACCCATGCGCAGGATTTCCCAGATCCCGGACTCGGTATCGAGTGGTAGCCAGCGCACCGAACCTGCTGGTAGGTTGTCAAGCAGCAAGACGAAGCCGCCGCCACGCTGCAAGTCTTGGGCAACTCGCTGCGGCGCTTCGTGATGGCCGCTGGAACTGGCCGCCACGCGGTTGGCCCAGCAACTGCGGGTCAGTTCGGCAATCAGTGCGGCATCGTCAGCGGTGGCTTCGCGGATTAACAGGTTCATGGCAGTTAGTGGTGATTAATGTACGCGCATGCCAGGTTCAGCACCAGGCCATGGGTTGAGTACATAAATGCCTGGTTTGGCTTTTTCATCCTTGGCCGAGGCCGCCAGCACCATGCCTTCAGAGATGCCGAACTTCATCTTGCGCGGCGCCAGGTTGGCCACCATGACAGTCAGCTTGCCGATCAACTCCTCTGGCTGATAGGCCGAGGCGATGCCGGAGAAGACGTTACGCATACGGCCTTCGCCGGCGTCCAGCGTCAGGCGCAGCAGCTTGGTCGAACCTTCGACTGCTTCGCAATTGATGATCTTGGCGATACGCAGGTCGATCTTGGCGAAATCATCGATGCTGATTTCCGGCGCCAATTCTTCGATGCCAGCGTCGGCCGGCGCTGTTTCTTCGGTTTCCACTGCTGCCGGTGCTGGCGCATCGAACAGTGCTTCGAGCATCTTGGGATCAACGCGCTGCATCAAGTGCGCATAGACATTGATCACATGGCCATGTGGCAGCGCCTGGCCGATGGCGCTCCAGTCGAACGGTGCAACATTGAGGAAGTTCTCGACCTGGGCTGCCAATTGTGGCAGCACCGGCTTGAGGTAAATGGTCAGAATGCGGAAGGCTTCCAGCAGGCGGCTGCAGACTTCGTGCAGTTGCGCATCTTTGCTGCTGTCCTTGGCCAGTTCCCAGGGCTTGTTGGCGTCGACGTAGGCATTGACGATGTCAGCCTGTTCCATGATCGCCCGCAGTGCCTTGCCGTATTCGCGTTGCTCATACAGCGCCAGGATGTCCGGCGCAATGCCGCGCAGCTTGGCCAGGAAGGCATCATCGGCAGTAGCCCAGGCAGTGCTGAGCTTGCCGTCGAAACGCTTGGCGATGAAACCGGCGGCGCGGCTGGCGATGTTGACGTATTTGCCGATCAAGTCGGCATTGACGCGGGCGACGAAGTCATCCGGGTTGAAATCGACGTCTTCCACCTTGGCATTGAGCTTGGCGGCGATGTAATAGCGCAGCCACTCAGGATTCATGCCGATGTCGAGGTAGCGCAGCGGCGAAATGCCGGTGCCGCGCGACTTCGACATTTTTTCGCCACTGACGGTGATGAAGCCGTGGGCAAACACATTGGTCGGCACCTTGCGGCCGGCGAACTTGAGCATCGCAGGCCAGAACAGCGTATGGAAATAAGTGATGTCCTTGCCGATGAAATGGAATTGCTCGGTCTTGTCATCGGCCATGAAGGCGTCGAAATCACGGCCGGTCTTGTCAAAATAATTCTTCAGCGACGCCAGGTAACCGATCGGCGCATCCAGCCAGACGTAAAAGTATTTGCCCGGTGCATCGGGAATCTCGATGCCGAAGTAGGGCGCATCGCGGCTGATGTCCCAGTCGCCCAGGCCACCTTCGCCATCGAGCCATTCTTTGGCCTTGTTGGCCACTTCCGGTTGCAAGCGGTTGTTGTCGAGCGCCCATTCACGCAGGAAGGCCACGCATTTCGGGTCGGACAGCTTGAAGAAAAAGTGCTCCGACGATTTCATCACCGGCGTTGCGCCCGACAGTGTCGAGTAGGGATTCTTGAGGTCGGTCGGAGCATACACGGCGCTGCAGTTTTCACAGGAATCGCCGTATTGGTCCTTGGTGCCGCACTTGGGGCATTCGCCCTTGATATAGCGGTCCGGCAGGAACATGCTCTTGACCGGGTCAAAGAACTGGTCAATGGTCTTGGTGGTAATCAGCTTGGCATCGTCGCGCAGGGCACGGTAGATTTCTTGCGACAGTTGGTGGTTTTCCTGGCTGTCGGTCGAACTCCAGTTGTCGAAGGCGATGTGGAAGCCATCCAGATACTGCTTGCGGCCGGCGGCGATATTGGCGACGAATTGCTGCGGCGTGATGCCAGCCTTTTCGGCGGCAATCATGATCGGCGCACCGTGGGCGTCGTCGGCACCAACAAAATGCACCTCATGGCCCTGCATTCGTTGGAACCGGACCCAGATGTCAGCCTGGATGTATTCCATGATGTGGCCGATGTGGAATGCGCCGTTGGCGTAAGGAAGGGCGGTGGTAACGAATAATTGGCGTGGCGCTGAGGTGCTCATTGGCAATGCTTGCAGGGTGAATGATCAAAAAAGAGGGTCATTTTAGCAGCCGCCGGGGCTTTGGCGCAGTAGTGGGCAACAAACAGGCTGACGTAGAGCCTCTTTTTAATGCATCAATGGCAACTTTGTCGGGGTTGCCAGCGTGGATTGCGTCAGCCGGTTCGGCGCGATTAGTTTAGACTTGCGGGGTCTATCAAGGAGAAGTAATGAGCATCACCGTCGAAGCAGTCAAAATTGCACTGTCCCAGGTCATCGATCCCAACACTGGCAAGGATCTGGTGACAGGCAAGTCCATCAAGAACATCGAACTGGCTGGCGTCAATGTCAGCTTTGATGTTGAACTCGGTTATCCCGCTAACAGCCAGCTTGAACTGATCCGTCATGCCGCAGAATCTGCCGTGCAAGGCCTGGCCGGTGTCGGGACAGTCCATGCCAAGGTCTATTTCAAGATTGTCGCGCATGCAGTGCAGCGCGGCCTCAAGCTCAAGAGCAACGTCAAGAACATCATCGCCGTGGCTTCCGGCAAGGGTGGTGTCGGAAAATCTACCACTGCCGCCAATCTGGCACTGGCGCTGGTTGCCGAAGGCGCGCGCGTGGGCATCCTTGATGCCGATATCTATGGTCCGTCGCAACCGATGATGCTGGGCATCAGCGGCAAGCCGGAAACGCTCGACGGCAAAACCATGGAGCCGCTGGAAAATCACGGCCTGCAGGTGTCGTCGATCGGCTTCATGATTGATCCGGACGAACCCATGGTATGGCGCGGCCCGATCGTCACGCAAGCCTTGCAGCAGTTGCTGGACCAGACCAACTGGCGCGATCTCGATTATCTGATCGTCGACATGCCGCCCGGCACTGGTGACGTGCAGTTGACCTTGTCGCAAAAAGTCCCGGTGACCGGTGCGGTGATTGTCACCACACCGCAGGACATCGCCTTGCTCGATGCGCGCAAGGGTTTGAAGATGTTTGAAAAGGTGGGCATTCCGATTCTCGGCATTGTCGAGAACATGAGCACCCACATCTGTTCCAACTGCGGTCATGCCGAAGCCATCTTCGGTGCCGGCGGTGGCGCCAAGATGTGTGCCGACTTCGGCGTCGACTTCCTCGGTGCCTTGCCGTTGACGATGGCAATCCGCGAGCAGACTGATTCGGGCCGTCCGACGGTGGTCGCGCAGCCCGATAGCGCTGAAGCGGAAATCTACAAGAGCATCGCGCGCAAGGTGGCGATCAAGGTGGCTGAAAAAGCCAAGGACATGACCAGCAAGTTTCCAAGTATTGTGATTCAGAACGATTGATCATGCCATTTGCCAATGGCGCGCATCAATCGTATGGGGGGAGTCATGAGCAAGCGCATCAATATCACCGTCAAGTAAATCACCGGTCGGGCGCAGTCAGATTCCATGGCCGCGGCCGACGCGGTAAAATGGCGGCTTTCCGATCAGACTGATAACGGCTTTGGTGTACCAAGGCCGTTTTTATTTATCATGACATCTACTGCACCCATTCCCGTTCGCACCCGTTTTGCGCCAAGCCCGACCGGCTACCTCCATTTGGGCGGTGCTCGTACCGCCTTGTTTTCCTGGGCCTATGCGCGCCGTTTTGGTGGCACCTTCATTTTGCGCATTGAAGATACCGACCTGGAACGCTCCACACCGGAAGCCGTGCAAGCCATCATCGAAGGCATGCAATGGCTGGGGCTGGCGCATGATGAAGGTCCGTTCTATCAAATGAAGCGCATGGACCGCTATCGTGAGGTAGTGGCACAGATGCTGCAGCAGGGCACGGCCTACTATTGCTATTCGTCGCCGCAAGAAGTCGAAGCGATGCGTGAGCGGCAGCGCGCTGCTGGCGAAAAGCCGCGTTACGACGGCACCTGGCGTCCTGAGCGTGGCAAGGCCTTGCCAGCGGTACCAGAAGGGCGTACGCCGGTGGTGCGGTTCCGTAATCCGCTGGAAGGCGATGTGACCTGGAACGACGTGGTCAAGGGACCGATCACGATTTCCAATCGCGAGCTGGACGATCTGGTGATTGCCCGGCCCGATGGCACACCGACCTACAACTTCTGTGTCGTGGTTGATGATTGGGATATGAAGATCACCCACGTCATTCGCGGCGATGACCACGTCAACAACACACCGCGTCAGATCAACATCCTCAAGGCCCTGGGTGGCGAGTTGCCCGCATACGGCCATGTACCGATGATCCTCGGCGCCGATGGCGAAAAGCTGTCCAAGCGTCACGGTGCGGTCAGCGTGATGGATTATCCGGCGCAAGGTTTCCTGCCGGAAGCCATGTTGAACTATCTGGCGCGTCTGGGCTGGAGTCATGGTGACGAAGAGATTTTTTCGATGGAGCAATTCTGCGGCTGGTTCGACCTCGACCATTTGTCGAAGTCGCCGGCGCAATTCAATCCTGAGAAACTAGCCTGGCTCAACAATCACTACATCAAGCTGGCCGACAATGAACGCCTGGCTGGACTGGTGCGTCCCTTGCTGGAAAAAGCAGGTGCGCAATTCGACGGTGCACCGGCGCTGGCAGACACGATTGCCTTGCTCAAGGAACGCGCCAACACCATCAACGACCTGGCCGCAGCAGTGCAGATGTTCTATCGCCAGCCAGCGCCCGATGCTGCATTGGTGACGCAGCACATCACCGACGCCATCAAGCCGGTGCTGCAGGACTTTGCTGCACGCTGTGGTGCTGTCGAATGGAACAAGGCTGCGCTGGCTGCAATGATCAAGGAAGTCCTGGCCGTGCACACGATCAAAATGCCACTGCTGGCGATGCCGTTGCGACTGATCGTTGCGGGTCAATTGCAGACGCCAGCCATTGATGCAGTACTCGAGTTATTCGGTCGCGATGTCGTGTTGGCGCGCCTGAAAAACTATTTGTAATAAAAGAGCGGGGTTTTCAGAAAAGGCGCTTGCTATTTGTTTATGTGTGTTGCATAATCTCGCTTCTTCGCAAGGGGGTATAGCTCAGCTGGGAGAGCGCTTGCATGGCATGCAAGAGGTCAGCGGTT
>Ga0066798_10000093_pt1 | contig 49290 bp, 45 predicted proteins | sample PersoiDNA2013203_FD_70961 | JGI IMG/M metagenome (GOLD analysis project Ga0066798, IMG submission 70961) | Permafrost soil microbial communities from the Arctic, to analyse light accelerated degradation of dissolved organic matter (DOM) -... | ecosystem: Environmental > Terrestrial > Soil >... | reverse complement strand
CCTTGGCTGCGATCCAGTTCAGGTAGCCTTCAAATGCAAAACCGCTGGTACCAAATGGAATGCCCCAGGCGGCATTGAACATTGGATGCGTTTTATATTCATAACGGCCAGTACGCGTGACGCCATCGCTCTGCAATGCGTCGTTGCTTTCCCACAGTGCCAGCACGCTCAAATTGAGAAAACCAGGTACATCCATCATCAGCGTCGGACCGGCAACATACATACGCTTGCGCGAACCATAGCCGGCATCGTTCTTGGTGTTCCAGTCAAAGCCGAGGGTAAAGCCCGCGCCGCGTGCAGGACCGAACGACAAGTCCTTGCCGGTGATCTTGCCGATGTCGAGCGTATTGCGATAAACGATATAGGCTTCTTGCGCATTACCGTCAGTCGCATCCGATTGCAGCAAGTCAACGTTCAGATAATTGGTGCCATATTTATAACCGCTGGCATGTGTGAAATTGATGATGTTCTTGGTGATGTCCTTGCCGTTGAACGGCTCGGCAAATTGCGTGCCGTAACGGTAGCCGATCGATGTGTCGGACCAGTCAGCCGCATGTGCCGACATACCGCCACAAGCCGCAGCCGCCAGCGCCGCCATTGTCAGGCACTTCCCCATTGCATTCTTCTTCATACGTTTCTCCCTTTTTTACATTTAACGAAAAATTAAATCCGGCTCCCTGCACGCAAGCTGACGTCCAACATTTTCCCCGCAGCTGCGTGCACCTTCATTTGCTCACCCATGTCAAACAAGGCCGGTCATATTGCTAACGACAACCGCCGTAGCGCAATCCGCCGGGTTCGACAATGCAAACCCCGTGCCAGCATTAAAAATAGAGAATCCGCTGATGTCGACAGCATTGTTGGCAATTGCCATCTAAATGCAGCACCGATCTTGCAGCGCCTGCGCGCACGCGCCCTGCAGCATCAAGCAAACGCCAATGCGCAGGAAATCCCAAAACAGCAGAGCCTGCCATCGACTCTCAGCCATCTCATTGTCAACAATATAAAGAACGACTGCTCCTTAAATAAGAGGTGATAACCGCACGAAATACAGGGCCTGTAGCAATACCGGCATATTTTTTTAGTGCAAAAATATTCTAGAGAGGTGCAAATTGGCACCAAATTGTTGCAAATGATTTTTTATATTGTCGACAAAATAGATCCCCCATGGAAACCTACTGCGACGCAGCCTGAGTCGCATGCCCCTACCACGCCACATGCAACATGTCAGCGCACAGGAAGACTGCTGCATGGCACAGTAAATGCTTTTCACAGCACTGCGTTTTTACTATTTCAGGCAAGCGCTTCACAAAAACACGGCCATTTGCCGACATTCGGCGGGGGAAGCTGATTGCAGCATGCTGCCGCCCCTCCTGCGGAATCAACCAACTACGGGACCTACTCATGCCAGCCAAGAAACGCTTCAAATACACGGCCGCTTTGTTGCTCTGCGCCGCATGGTCGTCTGCGTTCGCGCAAACTAAGATCAAGTTCCAGCTCGACTGGCGCTTTGAAGGGCCGTCGGCCTTGTTTCTGGTGGCCAAGGCCAAAGGTTACTTTGCGCAAGAGAAACTCGACGTCACAATTGATGCCGGCAGTGGTTCCGGTAATGCGGTCAATCGCGTCGCGTCCGGCACCTATGACATGGGTTTTGCCGACATGGCAGCGCTGATGGAATTCACCGCCAACAACCCAAATACCCCGGGCAAGCCAACCGCCGTGATGATGGTCTACAACGACAATCCATCGGCAGTCTTCTCGCTCAAACAGAGCGGCATCAAGAAACCCGCCGATCTGGTCGGCAAGAAGCTCGGAGCGCCGGTGTTTGACGCCGGTCGCCGCGCATTCCCGATCTTCGCCAAAGCCAACGGCCTGGACGCCGCCAAGATCAACTGGATCAGCATGGATCCGCCGCTGCGTGAAACCATGCTGGCACGCGGCGATGTCGATGCCATCACCGGCTTCTATTTCACATCCCTGCTCAACCTGACCGCACGCGGCATCAAGGAACAGGACATCAACGTCATGATGTTCCCCGACTATGGCGTCAAGCTGTACGGCAACGCCATCATCGCCAATGACAGCCTGATGAAAACCAATCCGGAAGCGCTGCGCGGTTTCCTGCGCGCGTTTGCCAAAGCCACCAAGGATGTATTGGCCAATCCAGAAGCCGCCATCAAGGTGCTCAAGGAACGTGATGGTCTGATCGATGAGAAACTCGAACTACGCCGCCTGAAGCTGGCCATCAGCAGCGCCATCGCCACGCCGCATGCCAAGTCGGAAGGCTTCGGCCAGGTCTTCCTGCCGCGTCTGACGCTGATGGCTTCGCAAGTCTCGGATGCCTATGTGACCAAGACCCGTATCAATCCGGACAAAATCTGGACCTCGGCGTTCCTGCCGTCCAAAGAAGAACTGAACGTTTTCGGGAAATAAATTGCACGCCGAATTTGCCACTACTGCAAGCACCATGACCGACACTTTCGTCGATTTCCGCCGCGTCTTTCTGTCCTACGACGGCTCCGACGAATTTGCGGTCGAAGATATCTCCCTGCAAACCAAGCCGGGCGAGTTCATCTCCATCGTCGGTCCGTCCGGTTGCGGCAAGTCGACCTTCATGAAACTGGCCACTGGCCTCAAACGCCCGACCCGTGGCAGCATCGCCATTGATGGCGCCGAGGTCACCGGACCATTGAAGATCGTCGGCATGGCGTTCCAGGCACCGACCTTGCTGCCATGGCGGACGACGCTCGACAATGTGCTGCTGCCGCTGGAAATCGTCGAACCCTACCGCCGCGACTTCAAAAAAAACAAGGCGCAATACGTTGAACGTGCGCTGAAACTGCTGAAGACGGTTGGTCTCGACGGTTACGCTGACAAATTTCCCTGGCAATTGTCGGGCGGCATGCAGCAGCGCGCCTCCATTTGCCGGGCGTTGATTCATGAGCCCAAGATGCTGTTGCTGGACGAACCGTTTGGCGCACTCGACGCGTTCACGCGGGAAGAACTGTGGTGCGTATTGCGCGACCTGTGGACTGAACGCCGCTTCAACGTCATTCTGGTCACCCATGATTTGCGCGAAGCAGCGTTTCTGGCCGACACGATTTATGTGATGAGCAAGCGCCCGGGTCGCATCGTCGCGCGCAAGGAAAATCCCTTGCCGCGTCCACGCGAACTGGAACTGACTTACACCGATCCCTTCAACGCCCTGGTGCACGAATTGCGCGAGCATATCGGCCGGGTCAGAAACACTTGACCGGGCACAATGACATGAAAAAACCTTCGCACCTGACCCACGCCGCCAAAGTCCTGGCGCCCTGGTTATTACTGCTGGCAATTCTGGTGATCTGGCAATTCATCTGCAGCGTCCTGGAAGTATCGGAATTCATTTTTCCCAGCCCGATGGCCATCATCGAAGCCATGATCGAATTTTCCGGTCCCATCACGCATCACGCGCTGAGCACCTTCTGGGTCACCATGGTCGGCTTCGGCCTGGCGGTGGTGGTGGGCGTTGCCTTGGGTTTGCTGATCGGCTCCTCGCCACTGCTATACGCGGCCGCCTATCCCTTGATGACGGCATTCAATGCGCTGCCCAAGGCGGCCTTTGTGCCAGTGCTGGTGGTCTGGTTCGGCATTGGTGCCGGCCCGGCGATCCTGACTGCATTCCTGATTTCCTTCTTCCCTATCATGGTCAACATCGCCACTGGTCTGGCGACGCTGGAACCAGAACTGGAAGATGTCTTGCGCGTACTCGGCGCCAAACGCACCGACATCCTGCTCAAGGTTGGCTTGCCACGTTCGATGCCTTACTTTTTTGCCTCACTCAAGGTCGCCATCACGCTGGCCTTCGTTGGCTCTACCGTGTCGGAAATGAATGCGTCGAATGAAGGTATCGGCTACCTGTTGATGTCGGCCGGTTCGTCGATGAAAATGCCGCTGGCGTTTGCCGGTCTGGTGGTCATCGGCGCCATGGCCATGGCGATGTATGAACTGTTTGCCATCATTGAACGGCGCACGACCAGTTGGGCCCATCGCGGTGGGAAATAAGTGATTTTTTATCAATTTCTCGATTGTTGACAATTCGCCTATGGTAAATTCCGCTGAATATTATCAGACGCATTATCTACAATCATTTAAACAATCCACGGTCCGTGCGCCATCGCGCCGGCCAGCCGTAAAGGGGAACCTGTGACCGCTACGCCCGCCCGTCTCGAAATAGCGCACATCCGCAAGGCCTATCCTGGCGTCTTGGCCAACGACGACGTCAATCTTAGCGTGGCGCCCGGCGAAATTCACGCCGTGCTCGGCGAGAATGGCGCCGGCAAGTCGACGCTGATGAAAATCATCTTCGGCACGGTCAAACCCGACGCTGGCGAGATTCGCTGGAACGGCGAACTGGTGCATATCGCCAACCCGCAGATTGCGCGCAAGCTGGGCATTGCCATGGTATTCCAGCACTTCTCGCTGTTCGACACCCTGACCGTGGCGGAAAACATCGCACTCGGCCTCGATGCCAACACCGACATGCAGGAATTGACCACGCGCATCCGTCAGACCGGTGAAAAATACGGTCTGGAGCTGGAACCCAACCGCCATGTCCACACCTTGTCGGTGGGCGAACGCCAGCGCGTAGAAATCGTGCGCGCCTTGCTGACCAATCCCCAATTATTGATCCTCGACGAACCAACCTCGGTGCTGACCCCGCAAGCGGTGGAAAAGCTGTTCGTCACCTTGCGCAAGCTGGCCGACGAAGGTTGCAGCATTGTTTATATCAGCCACAAGCTCGACGAAATCCGCGCGCTCTGTCATAGCGCCACCGTCATGCGCGGCGGTCGTGTCACCGGCACTTGCGATCCACGCAACGAAACCAGCGCCGGTCTGTCGCGCATGATGATCGGCGAGGAACTGATCCGCCTGCATCGGGCCCGCAATTCAGAATCACAACGGCAGGAACGCAAGCTGCATATCAATCGGCTCAGCCTGCCCAAAGCACATTTGTTCGCCACCGAACTCAAGGACATCGAATGCGAAGTGCGCGCCGGTGAAATTGTCGGCATCGCTGGCGTCTCCGGCAATGGCCAACAGGAATTGCTGGCCGCCTTGTCGGGTGAAGACCAGCGCGCCGAACCCAATATGATCATGCTCACCGGCGTTGCCGCCGGTCATCTGGCCCCCAATCCACGCCGCGCGCGCGGGCTCGGTCTGGTGCCAGAAGAACGGCTCGGACGGGGTGCCGTGCCGACCTTGAGTCTGGCCGCCAATATGCTGCTGTCGCATCAAAAAGCCCCGTATGTCAACCGCGGCATGATCAATTTCGCCTACACCCGCAAGATCGCTGCCACCATCATTGAGCGCTTCAAGGTCAAGGCCAGCGGTCCCGATGCACTGGCCAAGAGCCTGTCGGGCGGCAATCTGCAAAAATTCATCGTCGGCCGCGAAATGGAACGCAAACCCAGCGTGTTCATCGTGGCGCAACCGACCTGGGGCGTCGATGTCGGCGCTGCTGCACAAATTCATGCCGAAATTCTGGCGCTCAAACAAGAAGGCTGTGCCGTGCTGGTCATTTCTGAAGAACTCGATGAACTGTTCGCCCTGTGCGACCGCCTGCATGTCATTGCCAAAGGCCAGTTGTCACCCTCGATCCCGATCGAACAAGCCACACGTGAGCAGGTTGGCCTATGGATGAGCGGTCTGTGGCACGAAGCGGCAACTCAGGGTGGCGCCACTACGGAGGCGACACATGGCTAATCGATTTGCCAACAGCTTTCCGTTGCGGCTGGAATTGCGCGGCACGCCATCGAAAGCGATGACCTACCTGTCGCCCGTGATTGCCATCGCCCTCACGCTAGTGTTCGGTGCATTGCTGTTCGTGATCCTGGGCAAGGATCCGATTGCCGGCTTGAAAGTCTTTCTGGTCGATCCCTTCAGCAGCAAGCGCGCCATCAGCGAATTGCTGCTCAAGTCGATTCCGCTGATCCTGTGTGCCCTGGGCCTGGTCGTCTGTTTCCGCGCCAGCATCTGGAACATCGGTGCCGAAGGCCAGTTCACCATCGGCGCGCTCTGTGCCGGCGCCATGCTGGTGTGGCTCGATGTACCCAACCATGGCATCTCCGGCGGTGCCGGTCTGGTATTGATGGTTTTCGCCGGCGTGCTGGGCGGGGCGTTCTGGGCCAGCATCACGGCGTTGTTACGTGACCGCTTCAATGCCAATGAAATTCTGGTGTCCCTGATGCTGACCTATGTCGCGCAACTGTTGTTGATGTATGCCGTCAACGGGCCGCTGAAGGACCCCAACGGCATGAACTTCCCGCAATCGAAAGTGTTCTCCGACGAGTTCATGCTGCCGGCCCTGATTGCTGGCACACGCTTGCACATCGGTTTCGTGGTCACCATCATTGCGGCGCTGGTGATGAGTGTCTTCATGATGCGCAGCTTCCGTGGTTTTTCGCTGATGGTGGGTGGCATGGCACCGCATGCGGCACGCTATGCCGGCTTTTCCAGCCGCAATGCCTTGTGGGTATCGCTGCTCATTTCCGGCGGATTCGCCGGTCTGGCCGGGGCGTTTGAAGTGGCCGGCCCGATCGGCCAGTTGCTGCCATCGGTCTCGCCAGGTTACGGCTTTGCCGCCATCATCGTCGCCTTCGTTGGCCGCCTGCATCCGATCGGCGCCATCTTTGGCGGCGTGATCATGTCGCTGCTGTATCTGGGTGGTGAGCTGGCGCAATCACGCCTGGGACTGCCGTCGGCAATCACCGGGGTGTTCCAGGGCATGCTGCTGTTTTTGCTGCTGGCCTGCGACACTTTGATCGAATACCGCCTGCGCTGGAAACAACAAGGATAAGCACATGGACCAACTTGCTCCTCTCATCGCTGCCTCCATCAATGCTGGCACGCCTTTACTGCTGGCCGCCATCGGCCTGTTGATCAATGAACGCGCCGGGGTACTCAATCTGGGCGCCGAAGGCATGATGCTGGTGGCGGCCATCACCGGCTTCGCGGTCGGCTATACCACGGGCAGCCCGTTGCTGGGCTTTATTGCCGGCGCCATCTCTGGCATGCTGTTGTCCACGTTGTTCGCCTGGCTGGCCCTGCTGCTGGCGACCAATCAGGTTGCCACCGGCCTGGCCTTGTCAATTTTCGGCACTGGCTTATCGGCGTTTCTCGGCCAGCACTTCGTCGGCCTGGCATTGCCGGCGCACAGTTCGGGCATTCCCTTGCTGCGCGATATTCCCTTTGTCGGCACTGCCTTGTTCAGCCAACATTGGATGAGTTATTTCTCCATCGTGCTGTGCGCCGCGATTGCCTGGTTTTTGTACCGCACCCGTGCCGGTCTGATCCTGCGTGCGGTCGGCGAATCGCCCGAATCAGCGCACGCCCTCGGCTACTCGGTGCATGGCATCCGCTTCATGGCCTTGCTGTTCGGTGGCGCCTGTTGCGGACTGGCAGGCGCTTATCTGTCACTGGTCTATACGCCGATGTGGGTCGAAGGTCTGGTATCGGGACGTGGCTGGATTGCATTGGCATTGACCGCGTTTGCCACCTGGCGTCCGGCACGCGTATTGCTTGGTGCATTGCTGTTCGGTGGCGTGACTATTTTGCAGTTTTATTTCCAGGGTATCGGCGTGACGATACCGTCGCAGATCTTGTCGATGCTGCCTTACCTCGCCACCATCGTTGTGCTGGCACTGATTTCGCGCAATCCCGACTGGATCAGGCTGAACATGCCAGCCTCACTGGGCAAGCCATTCCGCGCGGGATCGTCCTGATTTTGTAGTTTGTTTTTGTAGTTGTTTTTGTTTTTCGTTTTCATTCATTTTTGCACCACAGAGTGACGCGATGTTCTGTTCGTCACGCTGATCTACCAACAACGCTTAGGGAGAAATACATGGGAATTTCGCGCAGAGCCTCGATTGCGATGCTCGCCACACTGGCTGCTGCCACTTTGATCGGCTGCGGTAAAAAAGAAGAAGCTGCTCCCGCGGCAGCGCCTGCTGCTACAGCAGCACCAGCGCCGGCCAAGGCCGAACCGCTGAAGGTTGCCTTCGTCTATATTGGACCAGTCGGTGACGCTGGCTGGACCTTCGCCCACGACAAGGGCCGCAAGGCGGTCGAAGCCAAGTTTGGTGACAAGGTCAAGACCACGTTTGTGGAAAACATTCCTGAGTCGGCCGCCGATGCAGAACGCGTGATGCGCCAGTTGGCCACCGATGGCAACAAGCTCATTTTCGGTACTACTTTCGGTTACATGGAAGCGATGTTGAAAGTCGCCAAGGAATTCCCGGACGTCAAATTTGAACATGCAACCGGCTTCAAGACTGCCGACAACATGGCGCAATACGACGTGCGTACCTATGAAGGCGCGTATCTGGCAGGCGTCGTCGCCGGCAAGATGAGCAAATCCGGCAAGCTGGGCGTGGTCGGTTCGGTACCGATTCCTGAAGTGCTGCGCAATATCGACGCCTTCACCATGGGTGCACGTTCGGTCAATGCCAAGGCGACCACCCGCGTGGTCTGGGTCAACAAGTGGTTCGATCCGGGCAAGGAACGTGAAGCGGCAACCACGCTGATCGGTCAAGGCGTCGATGTGCTGATGCAAAACACCGACTCCGCTGCCGTGGTACAAACAGCGCAAGAAAAAGGCGTCTATGCATTCGGCTGGGACAGCGACATGACCACCTTCGGCCCCAAAGCGCATCTGGCCGCATCGATGATCGACTGGGGTGGCTATTACAACCAGCGCGTACAGGCTGTCATGGACGGCACCTGGAAGACCGGCTTCAGCTGGATTGGTCTGAAAGAAGGCGGCATCGATCTGGCCGCGTTCAGTCCTGACCTGCCAGCCGACGTCAAAGCCCTGGTGGAAGAACGCAAGAAGGGCATCGTCGACGGTTCCGCGCCAATTTGGAAGGGTCCGATCAAGGACAACAGTGGCAAGGAAGTCATCGCCAAGGATGCCGTCGCCGATGACGAATTCCTGCACAAGGTGCAGTTCTATGTCGAAGGCGTGGTCGGCAAGGTACCGGGTTAATCCCTGACCTGAGCATCCTGAGTCGGCAGCTGACTCAGGTGTTGTCTACCCAGCAACTGCAGGCGGCTCTAGGCCGTCGCAGTTGCTGTTTTTTTTTGCGATTTTCCGGTTCTACCCGCCTCTTTTTATCTGCCAGCTTCACTGGTGTTACGGCGTCGGCACCACCGCCATGCGCCTGCCACCTGTACCTGTGTGCAGCGCACCCCAAAAACTTACCGCCTTTGTCAGAAGCCTAAAATTGCCGACTATGGCAGCGATCAGGCCGCCAAGCTGACTGTATAATGCCAAACCAGCACGAGCCTGCGGCTTGCCCGCCGGTGCAGAACGGTTTGAGAACACTCCCCCGAACAGCAATGAACCTGAGGTTTTCCTGACGGAAGATCCTGGCACTGAACAATTTATGCAAAAAGCTCGTAAACCGATCGAAATCAAGATATCTACTGTGGTCGCCATTTCCGCGATCCTGCATGAAACCGATCCGGCGGCGCTGGATCAGGCCTTGCTGGCCATGACCGGCGGCGTATCCGATTTCTTCGAAGACGAATTCGCCGTAATCGATGTGGCCGCGCTCGATGCCAGCCCCGGCAAGATCGACTGGGCCGCACTGGTGGTCTTGTTCAAACGTTATCGCCTCAATGCCGTCGCGGTACGCAATGCACCGGAACCATTGCATGCGGAAATCGCCGCGCAAGGTTTATCCATTGATGGCGGCGCGCCACGGCCGGCGGCCGAAGCAGTACCGGCGGTGGAAGCGCCAGCACCGCAGCCCGTTGCCGTCGCAGCAGCGGCAGCAACGCCGAGCCCACCTGCAGCCACCACCATGATCATCGACACGCCGGTACGCGCCGGCCAGCGCATTTATGCACGCGGTGCCGATCTGGTCATCATGGCGGCCGTCAACAACGGCGCCGAAATCATCGCCGACGGCAGCATCCACGTCTATGCGCCGCTGCGCGGACGCGCATTGGCAGGTGCCAGCGGCAATACCAATGCCCGTATCTTCGCGGCCAGCCTGGAAGCGGAACTGGTTTCGATTGCCGGCGTCTATCGTACATTCGAGAATGGCCATCCGGCCGAACTCGCGCAACAACAAGTCCAGGTACGTCTGAGCGGAGATCGCATCGACGTGCTGGCGATCAACGGCAAAGCTTGAACAGCTTCACCAACAATTAAATATTTGATTTTCTAAGGAGTCTTTTGTGGCAAAAATCATCGTCGTGACATCCGGTAAGGGCGGCGTCGGCAAAACGACGTCCAGCGCCAGTTTCGCATCGGGTCTGGCGTTGCGCGGACACAAGACGGTCGTCATCGATTTCGACGTCGGCCTGCGCAATCTGGATTTGATCATGGGCTGCGAGCGCCGCGTGGTGTACGACCTGATCAATGTCGTCAATCAGGAAGCCACGCTCAATCAGGCCCTGATCAAGGACAAGCACTGCGACAACCTGTTCATCCTGCCGGCCTCGCAAACACGGGACAAGGATGCCTTGTCCGAAGAAGGCGTCGAGCGCGTCCTGGGCGATCTGCAGAAAATGGATTTCGAATACATCATCTGCGATTCGCCAGCCGGTATCGAACACGGTGCCGTGATGGCACTGACCTTCGCCGACGAAGCGATTATTGTGACCAATCCTGAAGTGTCGTCGGTACGCGACTCCGACCGCATCCTCGGGATCATTCAAGCCAAGTCGCGCCGTGCGCTCAGCGGCGGCGAGCCGGTCAAGGAACATCTGTTGATCACACGCTATTCGCCAAAGCGCGTCGAAGCCGGTGAAATGCTGTCCTATACCGATGTGCAGGAAATCTTGCGCATTCCCCTCATCGGCATCATTCCCGAATCGGAATCGGTATTGCATGCATCGAACCAGGGTAACCCGGCAATTCACCTGAAAGAGACCGACGTCTCCGAAGCGTATCAGGATCTGGTCAGCCGTTTCCTCGGTGAAGACCTGCCGCTGCGCTTCACCAGCTACGAAAAACCGGGCCTGCTCCAGCGCATTTTTGGAGGTAAGTGACCATGGCTTTGCTTTCCTTTCTGTTTCCGCCCAAGGCAAAAAGCGCCACGGCGGCCAAAGAACGCCTGCAAATCATCATTGCACGCGAGCGCGGTGGCCGTCAGGGCCAGGGGTATGACTTCCTGCCAGCCCTGCACAAGGAATTGATCGAGGTCATTTCCAAGTACACCAAAGTCAGCGCCGACGACATCAAGATCTCGCTCGACCGCCAGGGCAACCTGGAGGTGCTTGATGTCAACGTGGTACTGCCGGACGCCGACACGCCTACCGCGCCGTAATGTCCTGCTGCGCCGGCCATCGCTGCGGCGCATTCTCAACCGGCCGCGCTGCGCCATGCATATTTCGATTTTCAGCTCCTCCGATAGCGATATTGAACTGGTCAAGCGCAGCCTGCCTGCGCATGATTGCCATGCCTTGCCAGCGGCAAGCCCATGGCGTCGTGCCGAAAACCTGCCGGAACAACAGTTGTTGATCATTGACGTCGAGGCCGTCGGTGCGCGATTGACGGATCTCTTGCAACAAGCCAACAACCTGCCGCCGTTGCCGGTATTGCTGCTGGCCACCAATAACGCCGCCCAGTTGGCAAGTTTGTCGGCATGGCCCAGTGCTCGGCTGTTGGAAGTCGAATTCAAACCGCTACGACGGCTGGCTGTGGCCGCCCGTGCAAGCTTGCTGCTGAAACGCGCCTATCCAGGCCAGGAACCGCAGCAGCGGCAACAATTCGATGACATCGGCTTCGAGCGCACAAGCTACCAAGTGCATCAGGGCGAACGTTCAGTCGTGCTGACCCAAAAGGAATTTGCGCTGGCATTATTATTGTTCAATTACCTCAACCGACCGCTATCGCGCGCCTATCTGCAGGAAGTGGTGTGGGGGCACGAAGAAGAGAGCGAAGTGCCGATGCGCACCATCGATACCCACATCTCGCGCATACGCAACAAATTGAACCTCAAACCCGACAACGGCTTCCGGCTTAGTACTGTGTACGGCTATGGCTATCAGTTGGAGCGACTCAATCCAACTGCAGTAACTGCACCGGCCCAATAATTGATGACAGCAGCCCGTACTGACGCACTGCTGAGGGCCCATATGACGAAATTACAACACTGACCGATCATAGGCGTTGGCAATACCCATTATTGATACAGTTCAAATCCCCTTTTCTGACAGCGGTTATAATACGAAGCTGAAATTCCCTCAATTTTCGCTGCCGCCACCTTCCATGCACTTGCTTGCCGTCGGACTCAACCACACTACCGCGCCCGTTTCATTGCGCGAAAAAGTGGCGTTCCCGGCCGACCAGATCGGTCAGGCGGTGGCTTCGGCGCGGGCCTGGTTCGGTCGTGCCGATACCAGCTCCGAACTGGCGCAAACCGGCGAGGCTGCCATTTTGTCGACCTGCAATCGCACCGAGCTGTACGCCGCCAGTACTGCTGCGGCCGGCGGTGTTGATGCTGCCATCGATAGCACTGCGCATTTCCTGGCCGACTATCACAAGCTGGCGTATGCCGATTTGCGACCGTTCCTGTATGCCTTGCCACAAGACAGTGCCGTGCGTCACGCCTTCCGCGTCGCTTCCGGACTTGACTCGATGGTGCTGGGCGAGCCACAGATTCTCGGCCAGATGAAAGATGCCGTCCGGCAAGCCGATGCGGCTGGCGGCCTTGGCACCTACCTGCATCAATTATTCCAGCGCACCTTCGCCGTCGCCAAGGAAGTGCGCAGCACGACCGAAATTGGCGCGCATAGCGTGTCGATGGCGGCCGCTGCAGTGCGTTTGTCGCAACGTATTTTCGATACGATTGCCGGTCAGAACGTCTTGTTCATCGGCGCAGGCGAAATGATCGAACTTTGTGCTACGCACTTCGCGGCGCAAAATCCCAAGTCATTGACCGTAGCCAATCGCACCCTTGATCGTGGCGAAGCGCTGGCGCATCGTTTCAACGGTTCCGCCTTGCGACTGGCCGATCTGCCGACGCAATTGGCGCGCTTCGATATTGTGGTGTCTTGCACCGCATCGTCGTTGCCAATCATTGGCCTGGGCCTGGTCGAACGTGCCATCAAGGCGCGTCGCCACAAACCAATTTTCATGGTTGATCTGGCCGTGCCGCGTGACATCGAACCCGAAGTCGGCCGGCTCGACGACGTCTTCCTGTACACCGTGGACGATCTCGCTTCGGTCGTGCAAAGCGGCGTCGAAAACCGTCAAGCGGCCGTGGCGCAAGCCGAAGCCATCATCGAAACCCGCGTGCAGTCGTTCATGCACTGGATCGACAACCGCGCCATGGTGCCGGTGATTCAAGAGTTGCACGACAACGGCGAAAACCTGCGTCTGGCCGAACTCGACCGTGCCCGCCGGCTGCTGGCCAAAGGTGAAGATATCGATCTGGTACTCGAAGCCTTATCAAAAGGCTTGACCGCCAAATTCCTGCACGGCCCGCAACAAGCTTTGCATCACGCACAAGGCGACGAGCGCGCGCAATTAGTCCAACTGCTGCCGCAACTGTTCCGCACCAAGCGTTAGCGTCTGCGCCTGTCTGTCTGGCTGCGTCCATGACGGTGCCAGCTTTGCTGCTTCCCTGCTTGTCCTGCAAGCTCCCCCTCTCTTCAAAGAATTAGCCCTCCATGAAACCATCCATGCTCGCCAAACTCGACCAGCTCGCCGAACGGCTGGAAGAACTCAATAGTTTGCTGGCGCAGGAAGATGCCACCACCAATATGGATACCTTCCGCAAGATGACGCGCGAACATGCCGAGCTGGGGCCGCTGGTAACGCTCTATCTGAGCTATACCCTGGCCGCCGATGACATCGCGACGGCGCAAGACTTGCTCAGTGATCCTGACATGAAGGATTTCGCCCAGGACGAAATCAATGATGCCAAAGCGCGCATGGAAGCGCTCGAAGGCGAGTTGCAGAAAATGCTGCTGCCGAAAGACCCCAACGACGAACGCAATATCTTCCTGGAAATCCGTGCCGGTACCGGCGGTGACGAGTCGGCGCTGTTTGCCGGCGATCTGTTGCGCATGTACACGCGCTTCGCCGAGCGCAATCGCTGGCAGGTGGAAATGATGTCGGCCTCGGAGTCGGAGATTGGCGGCTACAAGGAAGTTATTGTGCGCATTGCCGGCTTTGGTGCCTATTCGCGGCTGAAGTTTGAATCGGGCGGCCACCGCGTGCAACGCGTGCCGGCCACTGAAACCCAGGGCCGCATTCATACCTCGGCCTGTACCGTGGCAGTGATGCCGGAAGCCGATGAAGTCGAGGACGTCGACATCAATCCGGCCGATATTCGCATCGACACTTACCGTGCCTCCGGCGCTGGCGGCCAGCATATCAACAAGACCGATTCGGCCGTCCGCATTACCCATATGCCAACCGGCATCGTGGTGGAATGCCAGGATGACCGCAGCCAGCACAAGAACAAGGCCTCGGCCCTGAAAGTGCTAGCCGCGCGCATCAAGGATGTGCAATTGCGCGAACAGCAATCGAAGGAAGCTGCCACCCGAAAATCGCTGATCGGTTCGGGCGACCGCAGCGAACGCATCCGCACCTACAATTTCCCACAAGGTCGCATGACCGATCACCGCATCAACCTGACCTTGTACAAGCTCGATTTCATCATGGACGGCGATCTGACGGATTTAACCAATGCCTTGATTACCGAGCATCAGGCGGAATTGCTGGCGCAGTTGGGCGACGACATGTAAGCGGCCTCTCGCAGCAGCGTCCATTTGTCAGCACAGGCGCTAGCAATGATGCCGATTGTTGCCGCCTATGGCACAATGCAGCGGCGCCGGAACCTATTGCGGGCGGCGATCTCTGAGGTACTGCATCACTCCAACAACATCAATTACTCCTATGAAATCGTCCAAATTCCTGCTGCTCTCCGTCGCTGTATTTTGTGTCGCCTTGCTCGGTGTCGCCCTCTATTTGCAGATCGTTGAAGAAATGGCGCCGTGCCCGCTGTGCATCATCCAGCGCTATCTTTTCCTCGCTATTGCACTGATCTGCGTCATCTTTGCCTTCCTGCCAGCCAGCACCACCAAAACCGGCGCCGGACTCGGTGCGCTGGTGGCGCTCGGTGGCGTCGGTACCGCTTGCTGGCATCTGTGGGTACAAGCCCATCCCGGTACCGCTTGCGTGATTGATCCGCTGGAAACGACACTGAACACCATCCCCACTGCCAAGTTGTTGCCGACCCTGTTCATGGCCGATGGCTTGTGCTCGGTCCATTATCCGTTCCTCGGTCTGGCGATTCCGCAGTGGTCATTGATCTGCTTTGTGCTGATCACATTGGTACTGGCGCACCACGCCCTCAAGGCCGGCGCGCGACGTTCAGCGTGGTAAGTAAGTCATTTTCGTTGCAGCCGAACATCAGTCTGGCTGCAGCGCTCAAAAGCGCGCCGCTCGATGCACTGGAAAACCGTATTTTGATCAGCCATGCGCTGCAATTGACGCGCATCCAGTTAATCACCCAATCCGAACGCTTGATTAACGCAGGCCAGGCGGCACAACTGTCGGCACTGTTTAACCGCCGTCTGCAGGGCGAGCCGATTGCCTATATCGTCGGCGAACGCGAATTCTTTGGCCTGGCGTTGCATGTCACGCCGGATGTATTGATTCCGCGCCCCGATACCGAATTGCTGGTGGAATTGGCACTCGCCCGTTTGCCGCTCAATGCCCGCGCAATTGACCTCGGCACCGGCTCAGGTGCCATCGCCGTGGCCATCGCCCATAGCCGCCCCGATGTCAGCATGTTCGCACTCGATGTCAGCGATGCCGCCTTGCAGGTCGCCGCGCGCAATGCGCAACGCCATGGCGCTGCCGTACAGTTACTGCGCAGCGACTGGTACCAGGCCTTGAACGCAGACGCACAGCATGTGCATGGATACGATGTGATCGTCTCCAATCCACCCTATATCGTTGCGGGCGATACCCATTTGTCACAAGGCGATCTGCGCTTCGAGCCGGTCGGTGCGCTGACCGATCACGCCGATGGTTTATCGGCGCTACGTCAGATCGTCAGTGGTGCTGACCAGTATTTGAAAAACCATGGCTGGCTGCTGATGGAGCATGGTTATGACCAGGCCGCCGCAGTACGTGCGCTGCTGACGGCACAAGGATTTACGCAAGTGCAAAGCTGGCAAGACCTGGCCGGCATCGAACGCGTCAGCGGCGCTCAACTGCCGACCAGGTAAGCCTCAAGCCGCTTGCTTGCCACTACCCGGCATCGCTGGCGTAGCCGGTACCTGCAGCGGCTGCCCGGCGTTAAACTGCTGCAACAAATCTGCTTGCTTCTGTTGCGCCGCGTGCAGGTAACGCTGCTTGACGTGACCATAGCCGCGTATGTCTTCAGGAATCCTGGCAATGGCGACCGCTTGCGCCAGATTATCGACACTGAGCTGGTCGAGCAAGCCGCCAATTGTTTGGCGATAAGCCGCAATCAACTGACGTTCCTGTTTGCGTTCGGCAGTATGACCGAATGGATCGAACCAGCTGCCCCGCACGAAACGCAGGCGGGCCAGCACCCCGAAGGCGCGCATCATCCATGCGCCGTACTGCTGCTTGATCAGATGGCCGTTGGCATCGTGCCTGGCCAGCAACGGTGGTGCCAGATGAAATTTCAACTGGTAATCGCCTTCGAACATGGCGCTGATTTTTTCGCGGAAGGCGGGTGCTGTGTATAGCCGCGCCACTTCATATTCATCCTTGTAGGCCATCAACTTGAACAGATAATTGGCCACCGCGGTAGTCAACTTCAAGGCCTTGGCCGGCTCTCCCAGCGCAGCCTCTTGCAGACGTACCTGTTCGACGAAATCTTGATATTGCCGTGCATAAGCAACGCTCTGATAGGCCGTCAACACCTCAATACGGCGCGCGATAACTTCCTCCAATACCGGTGCACGTTTGAAATCGATCACCTGCGCCGTCATGCCGTTATGGCGCGCTGCGTCAACTACCGCAACAGTATCGTGCGCGGCCGCGCGGCCCCAACCGAAGGCTTGTTTGTTGAATTCGACCGACAAGGCATTGAGTTCGATTGCCTTGAGCAAGGCGGCTTCCGACAACGGCACCCAGCCTTGTTGCCAGGCATAGCCGAGCATGAACATGTTAGTAGCAAGCGCGTCGCCCATCAATGCGATGGCGATGTTGCCAGCATCGACCAAGGCCACTCGCCCCTTGCCGCAGGCACTTCCGATACTGCCTTCGGCCGAGGCCGCCGGGAATTGCCAGTCCGGATTGCGCACAAAGGCAGCGGTCGGCATCTGGGTGGTATTGACGACCGCATGCGTATGCCCTTCGCCCATGCGCGACAAGGCGTCGCGACTGGCCGTCACGATCACGTCGCAGCCAATCACCAAATCGGCGGCACCGGTACCAACCCGTGTTGAATACAAGTCATCGGCCTGCGCCGACAGCCGTACGTGCGACATCACCGGCCCCCCCTTTTGCGCCAGGCCACTCATGTCCAGCACCGAACAGGCCCGGCCTTCCACATGCGCTGCCATGGCCAGAATCTGGCCGATGGTAATGACACCGGTGCCACCGATACCGGTGACGATGATGCCGTAAGTGCGTCCCAGCGGCGGCAACTGCGGTTGCGGCAACACGGGGACGCGGGCTTTATCCGAGGTGGCGCTGACGCGCTGCGTCTTCTTCAGCTTGCCCCCTTCGACCGTCACAAAACTGGGGCAAAATCCGGTCACGCACGAGTAGTCCTTGTTGCATGATGATTGATTGATCTGGCGCTTGCGGCCGAATTCGGTTTCCAATGGTTCCACCGACAGGCAATTCGATTGCACACTGCAATCGCCGCAGCCCTCGCATACTGCTTCATTGATCACCGCACGTTTGGCCGGATCAGGATAGGCATCGCGTTTGCGGCGTCGGCGTTTCTCCGAGGCACAGGTCTGGTCGTAGATCATCGCCGAGACGCCGCTGACTTCGCGCAGTTCACGCTGAACGGCATCAAGCTCACTGCGATGACGTATTGTCACGCCCGCCGCCCATGGCATATCGGCCGGATATTTATCCGGTTCATCGGTCACGACAATAATGGGTTGTACATTTTCCGCCGCAAGCTGACGCGAAATCATGGCTGGATCAAGCGGGCCATCGAATTCCTGACCACCAGTCATGGCCACCGCATCGTTGTACAGAATCTTGTAGGTCATGTTGACATTGGCAGCCACCGCAGCCCGTACCGCCAGCAAACCCGAGTGGAAATAAGTGCCGTCACCGAGATTGGCAAAGACATGCTTCTCGCTGGTGAACGGCGCCTGGCCGACCCAGGTCACGCCTTCGCCGCCCATGTGCGTGAAGATCGACGATTCGCGATCCATCCAGGTCACCATATAGTGACAGCCGATGCCGGCCAGCGCGCGACTGCCGTCAGGTAATCGGGTCGAGGTATTGTGGGGGCAACCAGAGCAGAAATGTGGGATGCGGTCCTTGTTGGGATCTGCCTTGGTGCTGACGTTGAGCGTGGCTTCCTTGGCTTCCAGATAGGCGATGCGCGCCTTGACGCGTTGCTCGATAGGATGACCGGCAAAGTACTTGGAAATGCGCGTGGCAATCGCGCGCGCAATCTGCGCCGGACTCAGCTCATAGGTAGCTGGCAACAGCCAATTGCCATGTCCGTCGCGCGGTGAGCCGCTCCATTCACCGGTATCGTCGAACTTGCCGACCACACGCGGACGCACATCGTCGCGCCAGTTGTACAGTTCTTCCTTGAGCTGGTATTCGAGGATTTGGCGCTTTTCTTCCACCACCAGAATTTCGTCCAGTCCCTGGGCGAATTCACGTACGCCGCTGGCTTCCAGCGGCCAGGTCATGCCTATTTTGTATAGCCGGATGCCGATGTCGCAGGCGACTTGCTCATCGATGCCAAGATCGTCGAGCGCCTGCCGCGTATCGAGGTAGGACTTGCCAGCCGTGATGATACCGATGCGTGCACGCGGACTGTCCCAGATGATTTGATTGAGCTTGTTCACGCGTGCGTAAGCCAGGGCGGCATACCATTTATAGTCGTTCATCCGCGCTTCTTGCTCCAGCACGGTATCCGGCTGGCGGATATTGAGCCCACCGGCGGGCAGCGCAAAATCGTCGGGCAGTATCGGTTGCACGCGTTGCGCATCGATCATCACCGACATGCCGGATTCGACGATATCGGTCACGCATTTCATCGCCACCCATAAGCCGGTGTAACGACTCATGGCCCAGCCGTGCAAACCGTAATCGAGGTACTCCTGTACCGACGATGGATACAACACGGGAATGCCACAGGCCTTGAGGATATGTTCGCTCTGGTGCGCAGTGGTTGATGACTTGGCGGCATGGTCGTCACCGGCAATCACCAGTACGCCACCGTGACGCGAGGTGCCAGCCATGTTGGCATGCTTGAAGACATCGCCACAGCGGTCCACGCCCGGCCCCTTGCCATACCACAGCGAAAATACACCGTCATATTGCGCACCGGGAAACAGGTTGACCTGTTGCGTGCCCCAGACGCTGGTCGCGGCCAGGTCTTCGTTCATGCCGGGATGGAATTTGACGTGGGCAGCGTCAAGATATTTTTTGGCCTTGGCCGCGGTCTGATCCACGGTACCCAGTGGCGAGCCGCGATAACCGGTGATAAAGCCGGCGGTATTGCGGCCCGCCTGCACATCGCATTGATGCTGCAATATTGGCAGCCGTATCAATGCCTGTATGCCGGTCATGAAAACGCGACCGCGCTCCAGTGCATATTTGTCGTCTAGGGAAATATCGTCCAGCAACAGTCGTTGACTGGTAGAAAGGGGGGCATTCATGTGCTTGTCTCCGTGCCAAAAATCGTGTCTTTGTTCGCACTTGGATTCGTTAAAAATCCATTTAAAACTGCTTCACCTTGTGGGCAAACCGTCTTTTTTTATGGAGTTACAGTAGCACAATGCTGCTCAAGCCGCTACGCACGGCGCAGCAAACTAATAAAAAGCCCCGGTCTTGCGACAGGGGCTTGGTACCTCAGGTGCTGGCACTGGCCGCGCCATTAGTCAATTGACAACACCTGCTCGCCCGGTAGCAGGCTGTTGGCAGGCAAGGCTTCCTGCGTTTTCAGGCGCGCATAGAGCGGCGTGAAATCGGGTGCGGTGTCGCTGAACAATTGCGCAAAGTCACGGATGACGAAATAGCTTTCTTGATAGGAATCGATCTTGTAGAGCGTGCGCATGACACGTTCGGTATCAAATGGCAGGCGTCGTGGCTGAGGATCGCGCAGACAATATTCAAGTTCGCCTCCCGAGGACAGGATACCGGCACCATACACGCGCAAACCCTCGGGGCTTTGGATCAGGCCGAATTCAATCGTGTACCAGTAGAGCCGCGCCAGAGACGCCAGTCCATCGAGCTTGAGCGCCTTCAATCCGCCCTTGCCGTATTCCTGCAAATGGTCGGCAAAGATGGGGTTGAACAACAAAGGAACATGGCCAAAGAAATCATGGAATACGTCAGGTTCGACGATGTAATCGAACTCATGTTCTTCGCGCAACCACACCGTGACCGGGAAACGCCGGTTAGCGAGATGTTCAAAGAAAACATGGTCGGGTACCAGCCCCGGTACCGCCACCAACTGCCAGCCAGTGGCGTTGAACAAGGCTTCCGTGGTGCGTTCGAATTGCGGAATGCCTTGCGAAACATCGAGCGCTTTCAGGCTATCGATGAAGACATCGCAGGCGCGTCCCGGAATCAGCTTGGCCTGGCGCGCATACAGACGCCGCCACAACGCATGCTGCTCGGGCGTATAGCGTTCCCATTGTTGCGCAACGACATAGTGTTGGTCAGCGTGCGTGTAATCGCCGCGCAATCCACCACTATCAGATTTGGTGGCGACGCTGGCAAAGAAGTCGTCGGTGCTAGCGTGTGTGTCCATGGTCAGGAAGGCTGAAGATACGATGATGGCGACATTATGCGCCGATTTGCCACACAGGTTGCTGCCGCTGCTTGGATCACCCGGCTTGGAACTGACCGTATTTATCGTCGTGATGATGCCTGCTAGGTCTTGGGCTTGCCAATGCCGGTAACGTTGCCTATCCATTTGAACAAGGCGCGCAAATTGGCTTTGATGATGTAGTCGAGCATGGCCATCTGCTCTTCCATGGCTTCCTGAAACACCGTCACCGAATTTGCCGGCTTGAGCTTGAGATAGGCATCGGCTTCACTATAGTCGCGATGAATTTCCATGCCGGCCTTGATGGCGATATGCATCATCACCTTGTTCGACGACAGGCAATGCATGTAGAGCGTATCAACATCGACGTTGCGGCAACGCATGGCGCCACGTTCGAACAGTTTGGTGCCAACCCCCATGCCACGGGCGGCGGCCGCTACCGAGACGCCGAACTCGGCCACCCGCGCCTTGATGGTGGCGCCGCTGATGCGCGATGTTTCACGCGGTGCGAAGGCCAGATGGCCAACCCCGAGTAGGCGCAACTTACGGTCGTACACGCCAAAAATAGTGTCGCGCGTGAAGTCGAGTCTTTCGACATAGCGCGTCACCAGTTCGTCGGACAGTTTGCTGCCAAAGCGCAGCAGTCTGTCCTTGTCTTCCAGCGCCAGGAAATGACGCAGCAAATGGCGGCGTGCCCGCGGCGACAATTCCTTGACCAGAATCAGCGGTTTGCCGGAGGCCTCGACGATGGCGTGTTTGATACGCTCGGTGCGCGTCAGCAATTGATCGAAAAAATGGTGCATGCCAGGCCGCTCAGCGTGCCACGGCTGACGCCGTCGCAACATAGGCGGTAACCGCTTCGGTGCGCGCCGTCAGAATAGCTTCGGGAATCCGTGCGGGTTGTGCCTGATGCTGCGCAGCGATGGCACCGGCATTGATGCCTTGCGCCGCCTGTAATGCCCCCATCAAATAGTCAAGCTGGGGAAACGCGACCGATTCAAAGCCGGTGCGACCACGGCGGTCGCATTCGGATGCCCGCAACATGTCATGAAAACGCTCCGGCTTGCGAAAACCGTCGCAACGCGCCAACAGGTTGATAATGGTCGCTGGACGCAACTCGAACGCGCGGCCGACATTGCCATGCTCACGCGCCGTGATGATGGCCAGATCGCGGCAATCATTCGGTACCTTGAGGCGCACGCAGATGGCCTCGACCAATTCCACGCTGCGGCCTTCATGGCCGTGATGACTGGGCCACAACTCGGCTGGCGTAGTGCCTTTGCCCAGGTCGTGCATCAGCGCCGCAAAACGCACGCCCAGCGAATAATCGCAGGACGCGGCGTAATCCAGCACCATCATCACATGTACGCCGGTGTCAATTTCGGGATGGTATTTGGCCGGTTGCGGCACGCCCCATAGCGCCTCCAGCTCGGGCAGAATGCGTGCCAATGCGCCGCAGGCACGCAAGACATCGAACATGCGCGAGGGGCGCTGCTCCTGCATGCCCCGCGCCAGTTCCTGCCAGACGCGTTCCGGCACCAGGGCGTCGACTTCGCCGTCGCGCACCATGGTTTGCATCAGCGCATTGGTTTCCGGCGCTACGGTGAACGCAGGAAATCGTGCGGCAAAGCGTGCCAGCCGCAAAATCCGTACCGGGTCTTCGACAAAGGCATCGGACACATGGCGAAACACGCGCGCACGAATATCATCCTGTCCGTGAAACGGATCGACCAGTACGCCGTCATCGCCCTTGGCGATCGCATTGATGGTCAGATCACGGCGCGCCAGATCCTGCTCAAGCGTGACGGCACTATCGGTATGAAACACAAAACCTTTGTAACCCGGTGCAGTCTTGCGCTCGGTGCGCGCCAATGCATATTCCTCTTGTGTCTGCGGATGCAGAAACACCGGAAAATCCTTGCCGACCGGGCGGTAACCCTGCGCCAGCATCTGCTCGGGAGTAGCGCCAACCACCACATAGTCGCGATCCTGCACGGGCAAACCGAGCAATTCATCACGCACGGCGCCACCGACCCGATAGATGTTCATGTTCTTGTTCACTGCTTCAATGATCCGGCAGCACTTCGATTTCCGCCCGTGCGCCAGCGATCCAGCTGGCCACGGCTGGATGCGCGGCGACACGGTTGCAATAAGCTTGTAATGCTGGGGCCAACGACACCTGATAAGTGCGGAAACGCATCACCACCGGTGCATAGAAGGCATCGGCAATCGAAAAATCGCCGAACAGAAATTCATGGTGGCCAAATTGTGACAGGCAGTCTTCCCAAATTTCGCAGACACGGCCAATATCGCCCTGCGCTTCCGGCGTGCGGCCTTGACCCGGGTAGCTGGCGCGGATATCCATCGCCATGGCGCTGCGCAAGCCGGTAAAGCTGGAATGCATTTCCGCACAAATGCTGCGCGCGACAGCACGTGCCGAGCTTTCTGCTGGCCACAGCCCGCGCTCGGGGAATTGTTCGGCCAGATATTCGCAGATGGCGAGTGAGTCCCATATATTGGTCAGATCATCGAGCAATACCGGTACCCGACCGGCCGCCGAATATTCGGCAATCCTGCTGGCGGTATCGTCCTGATCGAGACAGATGCGCACTTCACGAAACGGAATATCGAACGCCGTGAGCACCACCCAGGGACGCATGGACCAGGACGAGTAATTCTTGTTGCCGATCACCAAGGTCAGCATATTTTTGCCGGCCTTGACTAAGGTTTCAGACAGTGTCGGATCAAGTTCAGTATTTTGCATGCGTCATCCTGAAAGGTAGTGCGGACACACCATCCTGTCCGCTGAAATTGCGCTCAGCGCCGTGCGTTGCGGCGATACACCGCCAATCGTTGCTGTTCATGCACCCCGGCCAGATAGCGCGGTGCAATCGCCTCCAGCGCAGTCGGCACAATACCGAGTTCTGCGGCCATTGGTGCGGCGGCGATATTGTCCACCTGCATCGAAGCCAGATTATCGCGACTGAGTAGCTGCCCTGGCAAATGCTCCAGAAAAAAAGCCTGCACTGCTGCCAGACTCGGCGGCAAGCCGATAATCGGCCGCACATGTCCCGCATACAGGCCTGCCAGTTGCACCAGTTGGCGCAAGGTATAGATCTGCGGCCCGGCCAGTTCATACCGTTTGCCGGCACCAATACGTTGCTGCAGGACCGTGACCACAGCCTGCGCAACATCGCCGACATACACCGGTTGAAAGCGGGCTTCGGCGCCACCAAGCAGCATCACGGGAACATATTTTTGCAGCACGGCAAATAAATTCAGAAAATGATCGTGCTCGCCAAACACCACAGAGGGTTGCAACACCGTGACTGCCAATCCCGGATCACTCAAGGCCGCCAGCTCGCCAGCGGCCTTCGAGCGTAAATACATGGAGGGGGCTTGCAGCGCGGCGCCGAGCGCGCTGAAGTGCACATAGCGTTTGACTCCATGGCGGGCGCAAGCAGCGACAATCTTGCGCGGCAGTTCGACATGTGCGCGCGCAAAGTCGGCGCCATAGGAACTCCCGGCAGCGCCACGCCGTGACTGCAGAATACCGACCAGATTGACAACCGCATCGACCCCCGCAAACAAGCGATCCAGCGCAGCTTCATCATGCACATCGGCAGTCACGACACGCACCGTCGGCATCACCTGCAGATGCTTGCTACGTTCGTAACGACGGCAGGCTACAGTGATTTGGCCAACGCCGGCACGCACCAGCTGCGCGACCAACTGGCTACCGATGAAACCCGAACCGCCGATGATCAATATGTTGTTGTCCACCATGACCACTATTCCTTCCTTCCTATCACCGCCAACTGCGCTGCAGAACGTTTCACACCAATTATGGTAAGTCCGTGGGTGTATTGGTCTTGGGCGCGATCATGCCGAGTCGTTGCTTGAGCGACTGCGGCTTGTTCTCGAACATGGCGGCATAGTACGTCGCGTTGGACATGACGTTCTTGACGTAACCGCGGGTCTCATTGAACGGAATCGTCTCCGCAAAAATGGCCCCTTCCACTGGACGATTCAGCGTCGAGCGCCAGTTGCGTGGACGGCTCGGGCCGGCATTGTAGGCAGCTGTTGCCAGCGCCTGCGAACCATCCAGATTACCCAGTACCATGTTCAGATAACTGGTGCCAAGCAGTATATTGGTATTGATATCGTTGATCGAATCTTGACGGAACTCAGTCATGCCTATTTTCTTGGCGACAAATTTGGCGGTCGATGGCATCAGTTGCATCAGACCTGATGCGCCGACATAGGATTTGGCGTTCCTGATGAAACGTGATTCCTGCCGGATCAGGCCGTAGACCCAGGCATTTTCCAGGCCCAAAGGCCTTGTATTGCTGCTCATTTCAGCCAGATGCGGCGCGGGGAAACGCTGCGTGAAATCCATCTCGGTACGGGTGCGGTCGGAAGTATTGACCATCCGGTCGAGCACGTCGCTCTGACGCGCGAATTCGGCCGCAGCCAGCAACTGGCGATCGTTCATCTTGCGCAATTCCCAGTTCCATTCGCGAATGCCTTCAAAGCGCATGTCGAGCTCATAGAACTTGAGTGAACGCTGAAATCCGGCATTCTGTGTCATTGGCGCAATCTCGGCGGCAGTCGATGGTACTGGCCCTGGCGGCACGACGATTTTCTGGCCTAACTCCTCGGTGGCCAACTGGCCGTAAAAGCTGACATTCGAGGCAATTGACTGGAACAAACGCTGCGCTACCTCGGTCTGGCCATCTTGCTTTTGCGCGCGCGCCATCCAGTAAATCCAGGTAATGTCATTGCGCAACGATGCCGGCATCGCCTCGATGCTGGTCTTCAGTAATTTCCAGTCGCCTGCGCGCAAGGCTATGCGCGCCTTCCATTGATAGGCTTCATATGACAGCGGCGCATCCTTGGTGTTGCGCCAGTAATCCAGTGCTTCCGGCATCAGTTTCATCGATGCCGGCAAGGCAATCTGCGCCCAGGCGATCGCCTGCTCTTGCGCACTCAAGCCAGTGGCGCTGCCGAGCAAGGCCGCCGCTTGTTGCGGATTGACCTTGGCGGCGCGACCGAGGGCGATGATGTAGAGTTCATGTGCGGTTCGATTGCGCCCGGGTCCGCGTGCCAGAATCGTGGCCGGCTTGTCGATTGCCTGTTGCAGCGTGACGTCGCCATTGTCGGTAAAGATGGCGGCGCGGTGCGCCACGGTCGTACCACCGGCTTCAACGGCCTGGCGAATCTGCGCCCAGACATCGTTTTCGCTGAACTGGTGATTTTGCGCCAACGTGCCGATCAATTCGCTACAGCCTTGGCCATAGTCCTTGGGCGTGGTCAATAGTGCACGCGCTTCGTCGGCAACATTCTGGCCCTTCAACGCACGCGAATTGAGCGCGAAGCATTTGACCTGCACGTCGTCATTGAGCACGAACAGCGGATATTGCTCATCGAAAGTGGCCCAGTCGTCATTCTTGCCCAAAGCCAATAACCAATCATTGCGCAAACGGTCGGCAATGGCAGTGCCGTCGTAACGGCTCAGAAAATCACGGATTTCCGACTGCGGTGCGGTGAAATCGCGCACGCGCGGCTTGAGTCGATAATAATCAACATACGAAGCAATGACATAATTCGGCAAGCGCGCCGCCAGACTGCGTGCCGTGGCAGCATCGTCGGCGCGCGTGGCATCGCGCAGGGCCAGGAAGATGTCATCCTGGCTGGCATTGGCCGCCAGCCGTTTTTGCGCCTGCGCTGGTGGCGCCAGACTGAGTGCGACGGCCAAACTACATGAGACGACAAGCGCGCATTTCTTTAATTGCATACTTAGACAACCCTAGATTGAAACAGATGACGACGTCAACAATAGTACGCGATAGTGAGCGCGCCGACGATCCCCTTACGAAGGCCTTTTTACGCCGGCAATTAATGCAGGCAAGGCACGACATGAGCGCCGCGCAAAAAGTTGCTGCCGAAACCATCCTATGCCAGCGCCTGCGCGACTGGCTGCAGGCACATCCGGTGCAAAGTCTGGGGGTGTATCACCCGATTCGCCAGGAACCCGATCTGCTTGCGCTCTATAACGTCTTGAGTGAGCAAGGCGTGCACCTGTCGTTACCAATTATTCACGGTCAGGATCAGGCCTTGGGTTTTGTGCGCTGGATACCGGGCGAAACCTTGGTCAAGGATGCACTGGGCACTTCGGTACCTGTCAACGGAGAGGCCGTGCAACCGCAAGCCCTTCTGATTCCTTGCCTGGGCTTCAATACAGCGCGTATCCGGCTCGGCTATGGTGGCGGCTTCTATGACCGCACACTCGCGCAACAACCGCGTCCGCTGGCCATCGGCGTCGCCTATGCGCATGGCTTGCAGCAGTTCACCGGCGAAGTCCATGACATTGCTCTGGATGTCATCATCACCAGCCCATAAAAAAGGCCGGCAAGTGTGCCGGCCTGATGTTGCAATGCGAATCGGCTCAAGCCACCAGACGTTGCCAGATTGACATGGTGGCATTGGCTTGATTGAGCGTATAGAAGTGCAATCCCGGTGCGCCACCGGCCAATAACTTTTCGCACAATTGCGTGACGACATCAAGACCGAAGGCCCGGATGGAGTCGGTATCGTCGCCGTAACTGGCCAGCTTGAGACGTACCCAACGCGGAATTTCCGTACCGCACATGTCAGAAAAACGCATCAGTTGCGAATAATTGGTGATCGGCATGATCCCTGGCACGATCGGAATGTCGACACCCAGTTTGCGGCTTTCATCGACAAAGTGAAAATACGCATCGGCATTGTAGAAATACTGCGTAATGGCAGCATCAGCACCAGCCTTCACTTTGCGCGCAAACTGCTGTACGTCGTCTTGCGGCGATTTAGCCTGTGGATGCATTTCAGGATAGGCACCGACTTCAATGTGAAACCAGTCGCCCGTCTCGGCACGAATGAACTCAACCAATTCATTGGCGTAGCGAAACTCTCCCGAAGCTGCATCGACCGCGCCATAACCACTGGGCAAATCACCGCGCAAGGCCACCAGGCGCTTGATGCCATGTGCCTGGTATTGGCTCAAAATGCTGCGCAAGGCAGTGCGTGAACTGCCGATGCAAGACAGATGCGGTGCCGCTTCATGGCCTTCTTGCAGGATTTCGAGCACGGTCGACAGCGTGCCCTGCTGGGTCGAGCCACCAGCGCCAAAGGTGACCGAAAAATACTTGGGATGCAATGCGGCCAGACGTGCGCGCGTGGCGCGCAGCTTTTCTGTGCCGTCTGGCGTCTTGGGTGGGAAAAATTCGATACTGAAATTATGTGGTGTCATGAAAACGCCGTCCGAAGACGATCAGTTACGGCTGGATTTGAGCAACAACGTCGACAGCGCCCAGGACACGATGCTGTACAACAAGGCACCACCCACTGCGGCCCAGAAACCGGCAACATGAAAGCCGCCCACCAATTGCGCCACAACCCAGAACATCAATCCATTGATGATCAGAATGAACAAACCCAAGGTCAGCATCGTGACCGGCAGGGTGAGAATCACCAGCACCGGACGCAGCAGCGTGTTCACAAAGCCGAGGATCAATGCGGCAACCAGCGCCACGCCGAAACTATCGACTTGTACCGAGTGCATCAGGTAGGGGACTGCCAACAACGCCAGGGCGTTGATCAGCCAGGTCAACAGCAATATCATGGAAACTCCTTGCGGGTAATGCGCCACCTGAACTGAATACGCCATGACAGCGCAGCCAGCTCAGGCGACTTCGATCACTATTGATTAATAACGGTAGTGCTCTGGCTTGTAAGGGCCAGTTTTTTGCACGCCGATATAGTCTGCTTGCTCAGTGGTCAGTTCCGACAGTTGCGCATTGAGTTTCTTCAATTGCAAACGCGCGACCTTTTCGTCCAGATGCTTAGGCAACGTATAGACGCCCACTGGATAGCTGGTGGTGTTGACGAACAGTTCGATCTGCGCAATGGTTTGATTGGCAAACGACGAACTCATCACATACGATGGGTGACCAGTGCCGCAACCGAGGTTGACCAGACGGCCTTCGGCCAGCAGGATGATGCGCTTGCCATCAGGGAAGATCACGTGATCGACTTGCGGCTTGATGTTTTCCCAGGTGTATTGCTTCAGGGCGGCGACTTCGATTTCATTGTCGAAGTGACCGATGTTGCAAACGATGGCCTGGTCTTTCATCTTCGTCATATGGTCGAGGGTGATCACATGATAATTACCGGTACAGGTCACGAAAATATCGCCGTGTTCGGCCGCATATTCCATGGTGACCACACGATAGCCTTCCATGGCTGCCTGCAATGCGCAGATCGGATCGATTTCTGTTACCCAGACTTGTGCCGACAGTGCACGCATGGCTTGTGCCGACCCCTTGCCGACATCACCGTAACCGGCGATGACAGCGACCTTGCCTGCAATCATCACGTCAGTGGCACGCTTGATGCCATCGACCAGCGATTCACGGCAACCATACAGGTTGTCGAATTTGGACTTGGTGACCGAATCGTTGACGTTGATCGCCGGGAATGCCAGCTTGCCTTCCTTGTGCATCTGATACAAGCGGTGCACGCCGGTGGTGGTTTCTTCGGTCACGCCCTTGATTTGCGCCAGACGCGTGGAATACCAGTTCTTGTGGCTGGCCAGACGTTTCTTGATCGAGTTGAACAGGCAGATTTCTTCTTCCGAACCTGGCTTGTCGAGCACCGATGCATCTTTTTCGGCACGGGTGCCGAGATGCAACAGCAAGGTCGCATCGCCGCCATCATCGAGAATCATGTTGGCTTGCTGATCGTCAGCACCTGACCATTCAAAAATGCGGTGGGTGAATTCCCAGTAATCGTCGAGTGACTCACCCTTGAAGGCGAACACTGGCGTACCGGCATCAGCAATCGCTGCGGCCGCATGATCCTGGGTCGAGTAAATATTGCAGGAAGCCCAACGCACCTTGGCGCCCAGCGCTTCGAGCGTCTGGATCAGCACCGCCGTCTGGATCGTCATGTGAATCGAACCGGTGATGCGCGCGCCCTTCAGCGGTTGCGCGGCAGCAAATTCTTCACGAATGGCCATCAGGCCGGGCATTTCGGTTTCGGCGATACGGATTTCCTTATGGCCCCATTGCGCCAGGCCAATATCGGCAATCACATAATCTTTGGAAGTGGTATTCATGGCAACGGCGTTCTCACGCCCTCCTTTCAAGAAATCAGAAAAAAAGTAACGTGAGCGCGGTTGCTTGGTAACCGTATCAAGCCTGGCAAGATCTGATCTTGTCGCAACGCTCCTTGATACGGAAAGGCATTGTAAAACACTTCATGCGCGCAATGCCAGCGCATGAAGGCAAACCGAAAAAAAAGCTTGCCAGTGAAGGGCGGGCTTAGCGCCACGCCCCTCGGCGATACTTACCGACCAGCGGCAGCACGCAGAGCCGCAGCCTTGTCAGTGCGCTCCCACGAGAACTCTGGCTCTTCGCGGCCGAAGTGACCGTAGGCTGCGGTCTTTTGATAGATCGGACGCAGCAGGTCGAGCATTTGCACGATACCCTTTGGGCGCAAGTCAAAATGTTCCAGTACCAGCTGTGCCAGCTTTTCATCGCTGATCTTGCCAGTGCCAAACGTGGTCACCATGACCGACGTCGGCTTGGCAATACCAATGGCGTAGGACACCTGAATCTGGCAACGTGTGGCCAGACCGGCAGCGACGATGTTCTTGGCGACATAGCGGCCAGCATAGGCAGCCGAGCGGTCCACCTTCGATGGGTCTTTACCTGAGAATGCGCCGCCGCCGTGCGGTGCAGCACCGCCGTAGGTATCAACAATGATCTTGCGGCCAGTCAGACCGCAATCGCCTTGCGGGCCGCCGATGACAAAACGACCGGTAGGGTTGATCAGATAGCGGGTGTTCTTGATCCATTCAGCCGGTACCACGGGACGGATGATTTCTTCAATCGCCGCTTCTTCGATAGCCTTGTGCTCCATCTCGGGCGCGTGCTGGGTCGACAACACAATGGTATCGATGGCGACTGGACGACCGTCGACGTATTTCAATGTCACTTGCGACTTGGCATCCGGACGCAGCCATGGCAGGCGGCCATCCTTGCGCAATTGCGATTGGCGTTCGACGATGCGGTGCGCATAGTAAATTGCGGCCGGCATCAATTCTGGTGTTTCATCGCAGGCATAACCGAACATCAGACCCTGGTCACCGGCACCTTGATCGAGGTCCAGGCCTTTGCCTTCATCGACGCCTTGGGCGATGTCTGGCGATTGCTTGTCATAGGCCACTAGCACGGCGCAGCTCTTGTAGTCGATGCCATAGTCGGCATTGTCGTAACCGATGCGTTTGATGGTCTCTCGCGCAACATCGATATAATCCACGTTGGCGCGTGTGGTGATTTCACCCGCCAGCACCACCAGACCGGTGTTGCACAGTGTTTCTGCGGCGACGCGAGAGAGTGGATCCTGAGTGAAGATGGCATCCAGAATGGCATCAGAAATTTGGTCAGCGACCTTGTCTGGATGACCTTCGGAGACGGATTCGGAAGTGAAGAGAAATTCGTTGGACATACACATGCTCCTGCAATAAAGATTTAACCATGTCGCGGCCAAATCTGCGAGCCTGCGACGCTTTAGCGAAATTTATATCCCGTCTCGCAAGTTGTCATTAACTCGACGGCTTTCATGCTATTTTACGCCTCTTGAATTTTTTCAGCAATTTCCGAGGTTTTATTCACAACACTGTTTCTATGCAGCTATAACGGCAAGTATGCTTTTTTCTTTATTCCGCCTGCTCTCTTTTTTGCCACTCCCGCTGCTGCATGCAATTGGCATCGTCATCGGCTGGCTGGTTTACCTGGCATCGCCATCCTACCGGAAACGCCTCAAGGAAAATCTGACGCGCGCCGGTTACGGTCAACATTTGCTGGCGGCAATCAATGCCTCCGGCAAGGGCATCTTCGAACTTCCCTTTGTTTGGTGCGCTGCACCGCGACGGGTGCTGCGTACTGCGCGCATCGAGAACTGGGAGTTGGCGCAAGCGGCGCTGGATGCCAAAACCGGCGTGATTTTCCTGACGCCGCATCTGGGGTGCTTTGAAATCATCGCCCAGGCCATTGCCGAAAAGACCTCATTGACGGCCCTGTACCGCCCACCGCGCAAGGCGGCACTGAAACCGCTGATCGAGGGCGCACGTTCGCGACCAAATCTGCATCTAGCACCGGCCAACCTATCCGGGGTGCGCGCCTTGCTCAAGGCATTGAAAAGTGGCAAGGCAATCGGCTTACTGCCTGACCAGGTGCCGCAACATGGCGAAGGTGTCTGGGCAGATTTCTTTGGCAAACCCGCCTATACCATGACGCTATCGGCAAAAATGCAGCAGATGAGTGGCGCGCCAATTATCCTGTCCTATGCGCAACGGCGGTCATGGGGACGCGGTTTTGTTATCCGTTTTGTGGCGTTTGAAGAAGTGCTCGGCGAGACCCCCGAACAACAGGCGCGCGCCATCAATCTGGCCATGGAAAAACTGATTGCCCGCTGCCCCGAACAATATATATGGAGCTATAACCGCTATAAGACGCCACCAGGCGTGAGCGCAGCAGGCGCCACATCGGAGCAAGCCCAATGAGAGCATTGATTGCCTTGATGTGGCTATTGCATTGGCTGCCGCTGCCGATACTGGGCCGGCTAGGCGAAGCACTGGGCTCATTGCTGTTCATCATCATGAAGCCGCGCCGCCATATCACGCTGACTAATCTGCAGCTGTGCTTCCCAGACAAGAGCGAAGCAGAACGCGCAACGATAGCGCGCCAGCATTTCCAGGCCTATGCCCGTAGCGCACTGGAACGCGGCATATTGTGGTGGGCTTCCGAAGCGCGCCTGAAACGCTTGATTAAAGTGGAACCGAGGGTGCCACTGGAAGTGATTACGTCGGGGCCGACCATTTTGTTATGCCCGCATTTTGTCTGCCTGGAAATTCCCGGCATTGCGCTGGTACTCAATTCCGAACTGTCGGTATGTACCATTTACGCCAAACAGCAAAATGCCATCGTCGATCAGGCACTTCTACGCGGTCGCTCACGCTTTCGTCCGGTCACGCTGCTGTCGCGCGAAAAGGGGGTCAAGCCCATCATCCGCGCCATGCGTGACGGCTTGCCCTTCATCATGCTGCCCGATATGGATTTTGGTTTGCGCGATGCCGAGTTCGTGCCATTTTTTGGCGTCCCTGCTGCGACACTGACCGCTACCGCGCGTATCGCCGCCGCCACCCATGCCAATGTAGTGCCGGTCATCACCACGTTCCTGCCCAACTACCAAGGCTGGAAGACCACGTTTTATCCTGCCTGGGACAATTATCCCGGCGATGATATCGTTGCCGCCACCCGGCACATGAATGCCTTCATCGAACAACGCGTGCTGGAAGCGCCGGCCGAATATTTTTGGGCACACAAGCGCTTCAAGACACGCCCAGAAGGTGTCGCCAGCGTCTATAGCAAAGGCGACTAGCTGCTTCTATAATGGCAGCATGAAAATCAAATTCACCAAAATGCACGGTGCTGGCAATGACTTCGTCGTCATCGATGCCATTCATCAACAAATCGATCTGACACCGGCGCAGTGGAAGTTCATTGCCGATCGTCGCTTCGGCATCGGCGCAGATCAAATGCTGGTGGTAGAAAAATCGTCGTCACCCGAGATCGACTTCCGCTACCGCATCTATAACGCTGACGGCGGCGAAGTCGAACAGTGCGGCAACGGCGCGCGCGCCTTTGCCCGCTTTGTCAGCGACAAAGGTCTGACCGACAAGCGCATCATTCGCGTCGAAACCATGTCCGGCATTATCGAACCACGCATTGCTGACGACGGCCGCGTCACGGTTGACATGGGCGCACCGGTGCTAACGCCACCACAAGTGCCATTCGATCCAAGTGGATTGCATGGCAAGGCAGAAGCCCAGGACACATTGTGGCCATTGGAGATCAATAGCAAGACTGCCTGGATCTCGGTGGTATCGATGGGCAACCCGCACGCGGTGCAAATCGTCGACGATACGGAAGCCGCACCAGTGCTGGCCGATGGACCGCTCATCGAACATCATCCGCGCTTTCCCAAACGCGTCAATGCCGGCTTCATGCAAGTAGTCGACCGCCACCATGTCAATTTGCGCGTATTCGAACGTGGCGCCGGCGAAACACTGGCATGCGGCACTGGCGCCTGCGCTGCCGTGGTTGCAGGCATTTTGCGCGGTGCGCTCGATACGCCGGTAGCGGTCCAGACCCATGGCGGTGAATTGATCATCGATTGGCAAGGCCCAGAACAGGCAGTCCTGATGACGGGGCCAGCGGTAGCGGTATTTGAAGGCGAAATCGATATTTGAAACTGGTCGTGGATATGGCAATACACGACCGGCACCGGCGCTTCGTTGCAAAGAAAATGGCGCATCACGCGCCATTTTCTTTATCCAGAGCAATCCATACTTAAGATTCCTCGGCAAAATCCTCTTCTTCATTCTCATCAATATCTTGCGGCAGCGCTGTCCTCAATCGATACAGGCGTTGACGATAGTTACCTTCCGGACCGTTGAGGCTGCAATCGACGTCTTCAAACAAGCGACCAATGCGATTAAGAACCTGTCGCTCGTCACCGGTCTCTACTAATATTAGGCGCCGCTTGCTGCGCGCATAATATTCGCGGATGTCCACTACCAGACAATGACCACAATCGGCCTGCTTGAGGTCAATCAGCAACGCTTCTGGACGGGTCAGGCCAAACAGGATGGCCAGCTCAAGCCGCGCCGCCAAAAATGGATAGGCGCTCAAAAATTCACGCGTCATATGACGCTTGGCCTCAACCGCCCATCCCGCCGGCGTGGGCAAATCAGCAATCTTTTCCAGCAACTCGCGCGCATCGTCATTACCCTGCACTGCCGCCTTTTGCAGCCAGTAGACCGCTCGCACGTCATTGGCCGGATCGTCACGGCGATTGCGCCACGCACTGCTGCCGCATTCCAACTGTGCCAGTGCATGCCCCATTTCGGCGGCACGTTCAAGATAATGCTGCACATCGGCAATATTGCGTTGTGAGAATTCCGGCTTCAGATAAATACGTGACAAGGCATACCAGGCAGCAGCAAGCCCTTGTTCGCCGGCATAGGTGAGCCAACGGATCGCTTTTTTGTAATTGGCGGAACCGTAACCGGCAAAGGCCTTATTGCCGTCCTCGGTCATGCGGGCAAAGAACAGGCCCACGGAAAGTTGCGCAGCCTTGTCGTCGGCATAGGCCGCCAGCTCCAATAACTGCTGCATTTCATCCGCATCAACCTGCGTGAGCTCAACTGCCATGCGCGCCAATCTTGACAGCAAAACAACATTACCGTCGCTTAGACGTCGCGCCAGATTTTCGGATGGCGCATTCAATTGTTGCAATTCAGCACCGTATTGCAGCAGCAACGCACGCCCTAATGGCAGCGCCCGCTGCATGAAGTCCTGTCGGTCATGACGTTGCCAAGCGGCATCGGCCAGCGCCAGTTGTGCAGGTCCCAAGCCGGCATCAGCCGCCTTTTGCGCCCAATTGGCTGCACTGACGGTATCGATTTTCGCCGCTGCGGATGCATTTTCTCCCGCAACACGCTGCTGGCCGGCGATTGCTACGCCGCTCTGCTGCTGCGACAACAACCATTGTGCCTGTGCGACGCCAGCATGCGCCTCTGCCTCCAGCGCCTTGAGTGCCTTGCCAAGCATGCCTTGCGCCTCTGCCTGCGTCTTGAAGCCCAGCGCCAGCTTTGCAAAGACCAGACCCGCGGCACCCTGCCCGGCATCAAACGCCCGCTCGAACCAGACTATATAGTCAAACGGTTTCGGTGCCTGCACCACAACCTCATAGGAAATGTGTTCACCAATCAATAACCACGCCTGCTCCTGCCCTTGCCGCGCAGCGCGGTCAAGCCAGTGCAAGGCCGTCGCAAAACTTTGCGGCAAACCATTCCCGCCAAATAAGTACCGCCGACCCAGTGCCAACTGCGCCTCAGCTTGTCCAGCCCGCGCTGCACGAATAGTTGCCAGATCTTCTCGACTCGCCATAAATCAACCCAAGCCTGCTTTTGAAGGAAAAAATTATCGCCTATAAATCACACTAGTTTTTAAATTCACTGTTTTCGCTTACAAATTGAAACCTTAAAACAACAATTAGCGCACCTAAACAACACATCAATTACCACAACGACAACAAAATAACTGACAGTGGTTTGAAAGGAGAAAATGCCCCTAGCTATCCTGACTTGTCCCAAAGCGTTAGAAAAAAACAACACTCCAGCAGGTGTTTCGGAATTTCAACCAAAACTTTGTCCGCCAAACGACCAATCTCCGGTCATGGTTAATGAGAACCCTTAATGTCTCTCCATCCGACTAGATGTACGGATCCTCAAGACTATTTATATAGAAGGATGTCAAATGAAAAAATCTCTGCTTGCACTGGCCGTTCTCGGCGCGTTTGCAGGTGCTGCCCAAGCACAAAGCTCCGTTACTATCTACGGTATTATCGATACCGGCGTTACATACCAAAGCAAGGCTGTGACTGCAGCTGGCGGCACTAACACTGGTAGCAAGTTCACTGTTAACTCCGGCGTGATCCAAGGTTCGCGTTTGGGTTTCAAGGGCGTTGAAGATCTGGGCGGCGGTTTGAGCGCAGTGTTCACCCTGGAAGCTGGCTTCAAGAACGATACTGGCGCTCTGGATGACTCCAAGGTCAGCAACGATCTGTTCCGCCGTAAGTCGGTTGTCGGTCTGTCCGGTGGTTTCGGTACCGTCTTGGCTGGTCGTCAAACTGACTACGCTGATACCATCAGTGCTTACACTGCAGTGAACGATTTCGGTGGCGTTACCCAGAACTCGGGTTCGGCTCTGAACCGTCTGCAAGGTACACGTACACAAAACTCGGTTAGCTACACTACAGCTAACCTGAGCGGCTTCACTGGTAACCTGATCTACGGTTTCGGCGAACAAGCTGGTTCGGTTTCTAGCGGCCAAGCATTTGGTCTGGCAGGTAAGTATGATAACGGTCCTCTGGGCCTGGGTATCAACTACTACCAAGCCAAGGCAGGCTCGACCCCAAGTGACACTAGCTTGTTGGCAGCTGGTACAGCTGGTACATCGACAAACACCTACACTGACACTGCTACTTACGGTAGCTCTGCAGCTAAGGTCCTGAACGTTGTTGCCAGCTATCAGTTTGGTCCAGCACGCGTGTACGGTAACTGGTCGCGCGTCAAGCAAGATCTGAACACACAAGCATTCACAGGGCTGACTACTGCTAACAACTTGTTAAATGCAACTCTGGGCCTGTCGAAGAAGGCTGACATGTTCGAACTGGGTACAGCTTACTCGCTGACTCCATCGTTGAAGCTGTTGGCTGCAGTTGATTACACCACTGCAACTTTCGACGGCTTGAGCAGCAAGGGCAAGCTGACCCAATTCAACTTGGGTACTGACTACTGGTTGTCGAAGCGTACTGACCTGTATGCATTCTTGTCGAACATTCGCGCAAAAGACATGAAGAATCCAGGCACAGTTGACACAACTGGTAACGATGCTAGCCAAACAGCAGTTACCGTTGGTATCCGCCACAAGTTCTAATTTAAGCCTCTGACCATCAGGCGTGCAAACGTCTGAAAAATCAGATACTAAAATTGAACAATTCGGGCTTACATGAGCAATCATGTAAGCCCGTTTTTATTCCTTCCCCCTGATTGCACACGCTCCAGCGACTGCCAAGATACAAGTTACAAGTTGTCAGCGCCCGCGATAGCAGAGATAATCTCGCGATATTGCGAAACTGCAAGTCTTGCGTCTGGTCCTGCCAGACTGCCAGAACGAACTCGCTCCGATCAGCAAGCATCCGAACAAGCACCTACTAGCCAACATGAGCCCTCAACTGGATTCCGCCTCCATTGCCGATTACCTGATCGACCATCCGCACTTCTTTGAAGAGCATGCCGAATTGTTGGGGAGAATCCGCCTGACCAGTCCGCTCCTAGGTCGCGCAATCTCGCTGCAAGAGCGCCAGATGGAAATCCTGCGCGAAAAGATCAAGGTGCAGGAATTGCACATGGCTGATTTGCTGCGGATCGCTCAGGAAAATGACGAGATCACCAGCAAGTTCCAGGCATGGACACGAGCACTGCTGCTGGCGCGCGACAGCGCCGATCTGCCGCAGACCTTGAGCACGCAGTTGCAAGCCATCTTCCACGTACCGCAAGTCACACTGCGGACCTGGAACATTGCCGCTGCTCACGAAGGTAGCTGGTTCACTGCACCGGTTTCCGAAGATGCGCGCATCTTCGCCAACGGCTTGACCACGCCGTTCTGTGGCGCCAACAATGATTTTGAAGCAGCCGGCTGGCTCGAAGATGCCAGCACGGTCAAGTCGGTCGCATTGTTGCCGCTGCGTGTCGGTGCCGCACCAGAAGCCTTTGGCCTGCTGGTTCTGGGCTCATCGGACGCCAGCCGCTTTTCGGCAGAGATGGCTACCGACTTTCTTTCGCGCATCGGCGAAACTGCCAGCGCTGCGCTGGCTTGCCTGCTGCGCTGACGCCCGACCTTCACTCCTGGATACCTGTGTGAGCGCCATCGAAACCCAGGACACCTGCCAGGCAGAACTGGCGCCCTATCTCGATAACCTGCGACACCAGCGCATGCTGTCGCCTCACACAGTGAGCAATTACGCGCGCGATCTGTCTGAATTGCACAGCATGGCGCAGGCCGGCAACATCGCGCTGGGCGCCGTTACCCATTTCCAAATTCGTAAATTTGCAGCGCAATTGCATGCCAAAGGGCTCAATGCGCGCTCGATTGCACGCAAGCTGTCGGCCTGGCGCGGCTATTACGACTGGCTGTCAGAACAAGGCGACCTCAAGTCCAATCCGGTCGATGGCGTCAAAGCACCGAAAAAATCCAAGCCACTGCCCAAGGCATTGGCTGCCGACGATGCCGTGCAATTGGTCTCGCAAGCCAATCCACTGAAGGATGCTGCCGCGACGGCACAGCGCTGCAATCGTGCCATGTTCGAACTGCTCTATTCCAGCGGCCTGCGCGTATCGGAGTTGGTCGGACTCGATCTGCGCTATCACCAGGATGGCGCACATCAATCCTTAGGCTGGATCGACTTTGACAGCAATGAAGTCACCGTCACCGGCAAAGGCAATAAAATGCGCAGCGTGCCGGTGGGCCAGCCAGCCATGAACGCGCTGGCAGAATGGCTGCCGGCACGCACCGAGCTCGTCGCCAAACATGCCCAAGCCGATCAGCATGCCCTGTTCCTGAGCGAACGCGGTAATCGCATGTCGGCGCGGGTAGCGCAGTTGCGGCTCAAAGCACACGGCCAGGCCTTGGGCATGGCCACCAATATGCATCCGCACGTCTTGCGCCATTCATTTGCCTCGCATGTACTGCAAAGCTCTGGCGACCTGCGCGCAGTGCAGGAAATGCTGGGCCATGCTTCCATCAGTGCCACCCAGGTCTACACTTCGCTCGACTTCCAGCGCCTGGCACAGGTTTATGATGCGGCCCATCCACGCGCAAAGAAACAGACGCCAAAGTGATTGCCCCCGACAGCGCCTGAGCAAAACAGCCGTGGTGCGCGAATTGCGGCATAATTCATGCTGTGCCAACGATGATCTGCCCGTGCCTGTCATTGATTGCTGCACAACATTTTTCACTTTTGTCACACTTCATGAAATCCAAAACCGCCGATACCGCCGCTCCGCAAAACCTGGCCCATGATCCGGCCAAGGCACAGGCATTGGCCGAAGTACAGTTGCGCGATGCTGCCGTGCGTGTGACGCAGGCACGCGTGAGCGTAATGGCTTCGTTGTTACAAGCGCGCAGTGCGGTATCGCATCAGGATTTGCAAGATAAACTGGCACAGATGGACCGGGTCACCCTGTATCGAGCACTCGATTGTCTGACCGAGGCCGGTCTGGCACACAAGATTGCCAGCGATGACCGCATCTTCCGCTATCACGCCGGTGCCGGTGCCGAGCACCATGAACATGGTGCCGCGCATGCCAGTCCAGGCAATAGCCACCAGCATCAACACGGCCATTTCAAATGCACGCGCTGCGCCCGGGTATTTTGTCTGGACGGCAGTGGCGAAGCTGGTTTTCTGGAAAGCGTGCTACCTTCATCGGGCAAGCATCAAAGCACCACTGCACAACTACAGAGCGCGCTTCAAAAATCGCTGGGCAAGGGTTTCCGCAGCCACGAAATCGAATTGACCATCAAAGGCTGGTGCGCCGACTGCGCCGACTGATTCAGACACTGTTTTACAAGCCCGCCAGTTTGCCCAGGTGTGCAGTCAACCGCCGCACCGACTTCACCTTCACATCGACATAAGCAGGCTGCATCGTTAACTGGCGCCGCTGGTCTGCCGACGACACCTGCGGATTGCCGCGCAGATACTGGGTCACCCAGGCGGTGCGCAGGCCCAACTGCTTGGCCGACTTCAAGTTCATCACCGTGTCTTCCACCAGAATACAGCGCCGCCCCGGCACGCGCTCGCGCGCCAACAGCTTGCGCAACATCTGACGTGATGGTTTTGGCCTGAGCTGGCCATGCACGCGCATGGATTCAATCGAAATATGCTTGTCGAAATGGCGCTGCAAACCCAGATGGCGCACTACGTCCCGCGAATATTGCAGCGGCGCATTGGTCAACAAGATCTTGCGTCCCGGTAGCCGTCGCAGCAATTGCAACAAACCGCGTTCGGCCCGGATCATGTTGACCAGATCCTTGAAATCATGGGCGTCACGCAAGAAGTCTTCCGGCCGCACCTGATGGTGCTGCACCATGCCCATCAACGTCGCACCATACAAACGCCAATAGCGCTGGCGCATCTCGTTGACGGCCGCCTGGTCGGCCGGCAAGCCCTGCTCTTGCAAGACCTTCGTCATGAAGACATTCATGTTGGCGTTGATGGCCGGAAAAATCGCGTGCGAGGCGTTGTGCAGCGTGTTGTCGAGATCGAAAAGCCAGAGCGGTGTAGTATTCGGCACGGTAAGACGAGATGAGATAAATAAGGAAAGCGATGTTGCGACGCCTGATTATAGTGATATTCAGTGGGCTGTTCTGCCTTTATCTGCCCGTGGCCCGCGCCGCTGGCACAACACCAGCGCCAGCGCAAAAACATGCGGGCGGCGTGCTCTTCAAGGTGCAGGATGCCCATCACACACTCTATCTGTTCGGCACTATCCACGTCGGCGCTGCTGACTTTTATCCGCTGGCACCACGCGTCATGCGCGCACTGGAACAGGCGCCCGCCATTGCGCTGGAAATCGACCCCGCCAACCTCGTGGCAATGCAGGCTGCGGTGCAGCAATATGGCCTGTATCCTGAAGGCCGCAGCTTTCGCAACGAGCTCAGCGCGACACTACAGCAACAAGTGCTGACGGCACTCGACAAATTCCACATCCCGCCAGACATGATTACGCGCATGCGTCCCTGGATGATCGCCAGTCTGCTGACGGTACAGGAATTCGACAGCCAGGGTTTTCACGCCGAGCTGTCGGTCGACAGCCATCTGGCCGATCTCATCCGCAAGCGCCACAAGCCGGTAATCGAATTGGAAAGCGCGGCCACTCAACTGGCCTTGTTCGGCGCACTCACACCCGAGCAACAAAGCCTGCTGCTGCAAGATACCATCAAGGAATTGAATGATCCGGACAGCGCTGCCAAAACTGTCGAACTGGCACAAAGCTGGCGCGATGCCGACCTTGATCATTTGCAAGTCTTGCTCGACGAGATGGCACACGATGACAGCTTTGTCGGCCGCTTCACCAAGGAAGTATTGGTCGACCAGCGCAACCCGGTACTCAGCGCGCGGATCGCCAGCTTGCTACAGCAGCAGGATGGCATCTTTGCGGCCATGGGCATTCTGCATCTGGCCGGTGCCGGCAGTGTGCCAGCCTTACTGCAGCAACGCGGCCTGAAAGTGGAACGCATTTATTAATGTGGGCGTTAAAAAAGCGCCGCCGGTTGCCCGGTAACGCTTTTTGACCACCGTTGCCGGGTCGCTCAGTGCGAGCGGATCATGGTGCCGAACGCTTGCTCGGTCAACACTTCCAGCAACAACGAATGTTCGATGCGGCCATCGATGATGTGCACGGTATTGACACCGGACTTGGCAGCATCGAGTGCCGACGAGATCTTCGGCAACATGCCGCCGGAGATCGTGCCGTCTTCAAACATCTCGTCAATTTCGCGCGCCGACAAGTCAGTCAGCAAATTGCCCTTCTTGTCTTGCACACCAGCAATATTGGTCATCATGATCAATTTTTCGGCGTGCAGAATTTCGGCGATCTTGCCGGCCACCACGTCAGCATTGATGTTGTAAGCCTGACCATCATCACCAAAACCAATCGGCGAAATGATGGGAATGAAAGCATCATCCTGCAGCGCCTTGACCACTGCCGGATTGATCGCCTCGATCTCACCGACAAAACCGATATCGAGGAATTGCCCTGGATTTTCCTTGTCCGGCATGCGCATCTTGCGCGCACGGATCAAGCCGCCATCCTTGCCGGTCAAACCGACCGCCTGGCCACCGTAATGATTGATCAACATCACGATGTCTTGCTGTACTTCGCCGCCCAGCACCCACTCCACCACTTCCATGGTTTCTTCGTCGGTGATGCGCATACCTTGCACGAACGTGCCTTGCTTGCCGATTTTCTTCAAGGCATTATCGATTTGCGGGCCGCCGCCATGTACCACCACCGGATTCATGCCGACCAGTTTCAACAGAATCACATCACGGGCAAAGCCGTGCTTGAGACGTTCTTCAGTCATGGCATTGCCGCCGTATTTGACGACAATGGTCTTGCCGTGAAATTTACGAATATAAGGCAGCGCTTCGGCCAGGATTTCAGCCTTGATTTGGGGAGCAACTTCGGTCAGATCGGTCAATTCGGTCATAGCGCAAATCCTGAGCAGGAGAGATGTTCGGAATGTCCGCGATTTTACATGGAAAGCGCGCGGCCATTGTGGCCGATATTACATCCCATGTTGCGTTTTTGAAGCGTGATACCGAATCGGCTTGCACCTCGCAAACGCGGGCGGTATCAAGTACCGCAGGCGCGTTGCTCTTGAGCAGGGAATTTTTCCACCAGCGCATCGAGTGCCGTCTTGGAGGCCGGGTCAATATTACGCCATTGATAGGCCTGTTTGTTGGTACTGACATTGCGCGCCAGGATGCGCGCACTACGCACTCCCTTGGGAATCAATTGGCCGATATACGCCTTGGCCGCCTCTTCGGTCTTGAACACCCCCAGCGAAATGGCCCAGCGCAATGACGGATTTGCTTGCGATTCTGGCATCACATAGAAATCCTGTATGCCCAACCGGCGCAATTCGGCCACTTTGCGGTCAGCACCATCGTGGCCATCCTGTGACGGGATGAACACCATATAGCTGCCCGCCTCCAGCACACTGCGCAAGGTCGGCTTGAGCGGTAGACTCAAGACCGCCAATTGGGCATCAAAGCGACGCAACTCGACGCTGTTGAAATTGCCAATTTCAGTACAGGCAAGCAATTTCACCTCCGCTTTGGGTGGCACCACAGCGGCCACTGTCGGCGCTACTGCCGGTGCGGGTGCCGGTACCGGTTTGGCATCGACGGCCACGGGCGGGGCGGCATTGCTCTTGGCGGCGTCGGCATTCTTATTGGCATCGTCCGCCGCGGTTTTGGCTGGCGCCAGCAATTTTTCACTATTGGCGGGCAAAATGCGCAGCGTCTGTGGCTGCAATTGCAGCGCCAGACGCTGGGGCTCATGGCGCTCCGGTGTGGCGCTGCCGAGGTAACCACGCTGCATGGCGAACAAGACGCCGTTGCCGATCAACAGTAGCCAAAAAAACAATTTCAGCATAGGTTCAAGACGCTCACAAGTTGGTTCGATGCGGCTGCCGGCCGTCGGATTTCGCCGAGCACTAGGAGCGGCCGGTGGCCACCACATGCAAGCCGATCAACACAAGATTATCGACGTTTTCGCAGGCAACCGCCAGATACGGCGTCAGCAACTTGCCAGCGCCACCGGCCAGGACACACAACACCTCGCCTTGCCGCTGACGATGCGCTGCCACCGCGCGTTCGATTGCCCCCACCTGCGCCGCGATACAGCCAGCAACGATGGCATCGTTGGTGTTATCGGCGAACAGTTGCGGTAACGCGCTGATTTCATGAATCTGCGGTAGTTGCGCGGTATTCAATGCCAATGACGTCGCCATCACACCCAGGCCAGGCAAAATCATGCCGCCGATGAAGACGCCATTGCTGGTCACGGCATCGACCGTCGTGGCCGTGCCGCAAGTCGCCACAATCAGCGCCCGCTGCGGAAACAGCGCATGTGCACCGATGGCCGAAGCGAAGCGATCGCAGCCCAGTTGCTGCGGCTGACGATAAGCATTGTGCACGCCGGCCAAATCGGCCTGTGCGGCAAACCACTCGATCTCGACCTGCGAGCTGAACGCTGCTTGCAGTAACGTTTGCAAGCGCTCGCGCAAGGCCGCCCCGGCGACATTGGACACCAGCACGCGCTGCACCGGCAAACCATGCCAGGCGCTAGCCAATTGTTCAAGCTCACTGCGCTCGACTGCACCCAGTCGATGCCAATGCAAGCGATCGGCGGCCAGCGGTAACGTCATCGCGGCGTCGGCAATACCCCATTTGACGCGTGTGTTTCCGGCATCGATCAGCAATTGCATGGCCTACTCCTGCAGCCGTAACGATACGTCGCCAGCCAGCACGGCGATACGCCCCTGCGCGGTATCCATCAGCAAACAACCACTATCGTCGACCCCAATCGCAATCCCTTCATGCACTATCCGGTCGTGGTCGATAATACGTACGGCGCGTCCGGCATAGGCATGCAAGCGATTCCAGCGCGCCACAAAGGCAGTAAAACCCTGCGCATCGAACTCTGCCAGCGCATCGGACAAGGCACTCAACAGTATTGCCAGCAAGCGTTCCCGATCCTGCTGCAGCAATTCGGAGACCTCAGCCACGGCACGGCCGATGCGACTCTGCAATGCCGGCGGCATGCTCAGATTCATGCCGACACCAATCACCGTCCAGATCCCCTCGGCTGAACCGGCGCGGGTCGGCGCAGTTTCAATCAATATGCCTGCCAACTTGGCGTCATTACGCAAGATATCGTTGGGCCATTTCAAATCGACCTTGACGCCGAACACTGCCAGAGCCTCGGCCAGCGCCACGCCGATGGCCAGCGGCAAGCCGATCAGCGCATGCAAGGGCCGTGCGAATTTCCATGCCAGTGAAAACGTCAGCGATGCCGCCGGGGCGGTGTGCCAGGTACGCCCGGCCCGCCCGCGCGCCGCCGTTTGCGACTGTGCCACTAGCATTACCGGTGCCGTCAGTGTCGCTGCGCGTGCCAGCAGATCGATATTGGTCGAGCCCGTCTCGGCAACCACTTCAATGGCTACCGCTTTGGCATGTGTATTACTGGAAGCCGCAATGAACGCGGCGATGCGGGCCGCCGCCAGCGCGGTCGCCACAGGGGCTTGCGAAGAAGAGTCGGTATCGTGCATGGCGCACATTGTAACGGTTGTCCAAGATGCAAGCGACCAGGAAATCGGTTACCCTCGCTAGCATGGATGCCTCTCACCGCTCCGCTCCGCAATCGCCGGCAGCCACTCATTCGCCACCTGCAGCAAACCCGCTCAAACCAGCCGCATCGTCGTTTGCGCGGGTGAGCCTGCTGATCTATACGCTATTGATCGTCTATGCCAGTTGGTATCCGCTGTCCGGCTGGCGCGATATGGGCCTGCAACCATTCGACTACCTATGGGCGCGACTGCCCTATTATTGGACCGGCTTCGACCTGTGGACCAACATCGTCGGCTATGCTCCCTTCGGCGCACTGGTGGTGTATGCCCTTTACCCACGCCTGCGCTCACTGCCGGCACTGCTGCTGAGCACGCTCGCCGGCATCGCCTTGTCGGCGGTCATGGAAGCGGTGCAAACCTATCTGCCCACCCGCATACCGTCCAATCTCGATCTGATCACCAATAGCTGCGGCACGCTGCTTGGCGCCTTAATCGGGGTCGCCAGCAGCACCTACTTCCTGCGCGAAAGCCGGTTGTTGGCGCTACGGCGACGCTGGTTCTCGCGCGAAGCCAGCCGCGGCCTGGTGGTGGTTGGCCTATGGCCACTGGCCTTGATCTACCCGCAAAACCACCTGTTTGGGCTGGGCCATCTGGTGCCACCGCTGTCGAGCCTGTTATCCGATCTGCTCGATACCCCGATCGATCTGGCTACCTGGTGGACCAATCACGCCCAGTTGAGCGCAGAACAATACTGGCTGTCGGAAATCATTGTGTCGGCCTGCGGCCTCACCGGTGCCGTGCTCATGATGATGCTGCTGTTGCGTCAGCAAGCGCCGCGCAAACTCTTGACCGCCGGTTATCTGCTCGGTGCCATCGCCATCAAATCTTTGGCCAGCGCCTTGCTCTTTGCCCCGGACAATGCCCTGGTCTGGATCACCCCGGGTGCTGCCGGCGGCATCCTGATCGCCGCCCTGATGCTGGCCGGCCTGGCCATGGCTCCGCCCACGGCACAACGACGCATCGCGGCGCTGGCATTGATTGTCAGCCTGCTGGTCACCAACGCGGTACCGGCCAACCCCTATTTTGTCTCGACGCTGCAAACCTGGGTACAGGGCAAATTCCTGAACTTCGACGGCGCCGCGCAATTCCTGTCAGTGCTATGGCCATTCCTGGCACTGTGGTTTCTGTACCACCCCGTGCACCGCAAGGTTAGCGGCCAGAAGTAAGCGGCTGCGCGGTGTATCATTACGGCTTTGCCTTTCCCCTCGTCGATCATGACAGACACCCCTTTTTACCAACATCACGTCTTCTTCTGCCTTAACCAGCGCAAACCCGGCGAACGCACCTGCTGCGCCGACAAAGGTGCGCAGGCGGCGCAGGAACATGCCAAGAAACGCATCAAGCAACTCGGCCTGGCTGGCGACGGCAAGGTGCGCATCAACAAGGCCGGTTGCCTGGAGCGCTGCGAGGAAGGTCCAGTGGTGGTGATTTACCCGCAAGGCACCTGGTACACCTATGTCGACAATGAAGATATCGATGAAATCATCGATACCCATATCGTCGGCGGCAAGATCGTTGACCGACTGAAGCTTTGAAAACATTGTAAATTTTTGTCATGAACGCCCAAACCCAAGCATTTCTGATCAACGGTGCCGTCGGCCAGCTCGAGTGTGCACTTGATCTCCCCGATCCCGAACAATTTGCCGCGCCGCGCGGACTGGCGCTGGTGGCACATCCGCACCCGCTGTTCGGCGGTACCATGGACAACAAGGTGGCACAGACACTGGCACGCGCGTTCCTGGCACTCGGCTATGTCACGGTGCGCATGAATTTTCGCGGTGTCGGCAAGTCCGAAGGCGTCCATGACCACGGCCAGGGCGAAACCGATGACATGGCCTTGTTGCTGGTGCACATGCGCCAGCAATATCCTGCGCTGCCGCTGGCATTGGGTGGATTCTCGTTCGGCACCTTCGTCCAGGCCCAGTTGCAACGACGCCTGACCGAGCAAAACGATCCGCACAATGTCGCCGCCGAACGGCTGGCACTGGTCGGCACAGCCGCCGGCAAATGGCCGATGCCCGATGCGCCAGCCAATACCATCCTGATACATGGCGAGCTCGATGACACCATCCCGTTATCGGCGGTACTCGACTGGGCACGCCCGCAAGAGCTGCCGGTGGTCGTGATTCCGGGCGCCGACCATTTTTTTCACCGCAAGTTGCAACATATCAAGAACCTCGTGGTCGAAATGTGGCATCGCTAGGTAGTGCGCCGGTTCGGCGCAACCAGCGGCGTTTATAATCGGACCCTGGCGTTGCTGACGGCGCCCTGTTTTCATGTTGCTTACCGCTTATGTTTCAATTCCCGCTTTTCAAACGACCGACCCGCATGCTCTTGCGCGGGGCACTTTTCCCACACCTGAAGATGAAAAAATACCTCGCGGCGCTTGCCGCATCATTACTGACTTTCACGGCCGTCAGTGCCCAATCCTTGCCACCGCCTAGCGTCGCCGCCAAATCCTGGCTGCTGCTCGATGCGTCCAGCAATCAGATCATGGCCTCACAAGATGCCGATACGCGGGTCGAACCGGCGTCACTGGTCAAACTGATGACCGCCTATCTGGCCTTTGCTGCCGTGCGCGATAAACGCCTCGACCTGAACCAGGAAATCCATGTTTCCGTGAACGCCTGGAAAGTCGATCCAAGCAGCTCCAAGATGTTCATCGAGCCGAACAAGCCGGTCTCGGTCAACAACCTGTTATTCGGCCTGATTTCTGTGTCCGGCAACGACGCTGCGGTGGCACTGTCGGAAGCGGTTTCCGGCACTACCGATGCGTTCGTCGTGTTGATGAATCGTGAAGCACAACGCCAAGGCCTGACCGGCACGCATTTCAGTAACCCGCATGGCTTGCCCAGCCCGGAAACCTATACCACTGCACGTGACCTGGCGATCCTGTGCCGCAACTTGATCAATGACTTCCCCGACTTTTACAAGACTTACTACTCGGTCAAGAAGTTTACCTATAACAATATTACCCAGCCGAATCGCAACCGCCTGCTGTGGCTTGATCCGACCGTCGACGGCATGAAGACCGGCCACACAGAGAGCGCCGGTTTCTCGCTGATCACCTCAGCCAAGCGCCCGGTTCCCAATGGCGAGCGCCGTCTGATTTCGGTGGTCATCGGTACCGTTTCCGATCAGGTGCGCACACAGGAAAGCCAAAAGCTGTTGAACTGGGGCTTCCAGAACTTCGATGCGGTCAAACTCTACAGCAAGGGCCAAGCGGTCGATACACCGGATGTCTGGAAGGGTTCGCAAGGCAAGATCAAGATCGGCTTCACCCACGATGTCTATGTGACTGTGCCCAAGGGCAGCGCCGACAAGATCAAGCCACGCGTGGAACGTAACGATCCACTGATTGCACCGATCTCTGAAAACGCCAAGGTCGGTACCTTGAAGATCATGATCGATGACAAGGCCATCACCGAAATGCCACTAGTGGCACTGGAGTCGGTTGGCCCTGCCGGTATCTTTGGCCGTGCCTGGGATTCGATGCGTTTGCTGTTTAAATAATCTGAACCGGCGTTGACCATATCAAAAGCCACCGCAAGGTGGCTTTTTTTATGCCTCACCAAACTACGATGACATCAGGTCAAGCACAATAAAAAAGCCACCTTGCGGTGTAATGCCGTTCAGTTAAGAAAATGCTTTCTTGGCTTTCTTGGCTTTCTTGG
>Ga0066798_10000091_pt1 | contig 49602 bp, 41 predicted proteins | sample PersoiDNA2013203_FD_70961 | JGI IMG/M metagenome (GOLD analysis project Ga0066798, IMG submission 70961) | Permafrost soil microbial communities from the Arctic, to analyse light accelerated degradation of dissolved organic matter (DOM) -... | ecosystem: Environmental > Terrestrial > Soil >... | reverse complement strand
ACGGCGGTTTTGTCTTTTTCGGCACGTGCGGCTTCTGCTTCCTTCTCGGCAGCCTTGCTAGCCTTTTCTGCTGCCTTGCTGTCTGCCTTGCTGTCTGCCTTGGTCGGTTTTTCAACCGGCTTTTCAACCGGCTTTTCAACCGGTTTCTCAACCGGCTTCACTACCGGGGCCGGTTTGACGACCGGCTTTTCAACCGGCTTGGGTGGCTCTACCGGTTTGACTTCGGGCTTTGGCTCGGGCGCCGGCGCCGGTGTTGGCGGCACCGGAATCACAGGAGTTGCTACTGCCGGCGTGACAGTCTTGCCATTATTGCCACTGGCACTGGCCAGTTTGGGAATGGTGCCGCCGGTGATGTTACCGCTGAGCGTACGCACCAGGGTCAGTTTTGGCTGCGGCACATTGCTGGCGGGATCGATCTGCAAGGCCTTGTCGTAAGCCTGGCTGGCCAGCTTGGCATAGACGTCACCGAGATTGTCGAGCGCTGTGGCGTAAGTCGGGTTGGTGTGCATGGCCATGTCCAGCGCCGCACGTGCCTTGTCGTATTGACCACTGGCGGCATACAGCACGGCCAGGTTGTTGTACGGTTCAGGCAGATCCGGAAAGTCTTCTGTCAATTTGCTGAAAATGGCAATTGCTTCGGCAGTCTTGTTCTGCTCGGCCAGAATCAGACCTTTGACGAAGCGCAGTTGCGCATCGCGCGGATGCTGCGTCAGGACCGCATCGGCTTTGGTCAGTGCTTCCGGATACTGGCCGGTGCGCATGAGTTTGCTGATGTCAGACATGTCGCTGCCATAGGCTGGGTAGATTGCCGCGATCAAGCCGGATAGAATGACGGTCTTGCTCAAAATGCCACGCAATGCATTGCGATAAGTGTGCGGAGATGCAAGAAGCATGGTTTTCATCAATGCTATACTCGAACGAAAAGACGCATTTTATCAAAGAAGCACTACAAAAAGGGTTTTGGCCATCGTGTTGTATTCATGTTGTAAAACGCCTTAGAACAACCAGCGCGTGAGCAACTCGGGCACACCGAGGCGTGTCGGCATTCGCCGTCAGCCGTCTTGGTCAGTCAAGGACAGCCCCTCTTGAAGCACAATACCAACTGTAGCCGGAACCGATCTTTCCCATCCATGAGTAATCTGAAAATCTATAACACGCTGGCGCGTGACAAGCAGGTCTTTTCCCCTATTGAGCCAGGCAAGGTGCGCCTGTATGTCTGCGGCATGACTGTCTATGACTTCTGTCACCTGGGCCACGCCCGCGTGATGGTGGTGTTCGACATGGTGCAGCGCTGGTTGCGCGCGAGTGGTTTTGACGTCACTTATGTGCGCAATATTACTGATATTGATGACAAGATCATCAAGCGCGCCATTGAAAACCGTGAAACCATTGGTGCGCTGACCCAGCGTTTCATCGAAGCCATGGATCAGGATGCCGCCGCGCTCGGTGTGCAAAAGCCCGACCACGAGCCGCGCGCGACCGCCTATGTGCCGCAGATGCTGGCCTTGATCCAAAAATTGCAAAACAATGGACTGGCCTATCAGGGCAGTGATGGCGACGTCAATTATTCGGTGCGAGACTTCCCCGGCTACGGCAAGCTGTCTGGCAAGTCGCTGGATGACTTGCGCGCTGGCGAACGGGTCGACGTCAATACCGGCAAGCGCGATCCGCTCGACTTCGTCTTGTGGAAGGCCTCCAAGGAAACCGAGCCGAGCGAAGTTAAATGGGATTCACCCTGGGGCCAGGGCCGTCCGGGCTGGCATATTGAGTGCTCGGCCATGTCAGGCGACTTGCTCGGTGAACATTTTGACATCCATGGTGGCGGCCAGGATTTGCAGTTCCCGCATCACGAGAACGAAATCGCCCAGTCGGAAGGCGCGCACCAGCATTCTTTTGTTAATTATTGGATGCACAACGGTTTTGTGCGCGTTGATAACGAAAAAATGTCGAAATCGCTCGGCAATTTCTTTACCATTCGTGACGTACTCAAAAAGTACGATGCCGAGGTGATTCGCTTCTTCATCCTGCGTGCGCACTACCGCAGCCCGCTCAATTATTCGGATGCCCATTTGGATGATGCCCGTCAGGGCTTGACGCGGCTCTATCTAGCACTCAAGGAAGCGCCAGATGACCAGGCGGTGGTGCTTGATCCGGCTGAAGCGCATGCGTTGCGCTTTGCCGAAGCGATGAATGACGATTTCAATACGCCGGTGGCGATGGCGGTCTTGTTTGAGCTTGCCAATGAAGTCAATCGCAGCAAGTCGCCTGCCCAGGCTCGCCAATTAAAGGCGCTGGCGGGGGTGATCGGATTGTTGCAACGGCCGGCAGACAGTTTCCTCAAGGGCGCTGCCGGCAGTGAAACAGAAGGGCTTTCGGAAGTGGAAATTACGGCAGGCATTGCAGCACGCGTTGCCGCGAAACAGGCAAAGAATTTCGCTCAGGCGGATGCAATCCGCGCGCAACTGGCAGCAGCTGGCGTAATTCTGGAAGACAAACCAGGCGGTTTGACCGAGTGGCGACGAGGCTGACAACAATGATAAAAAAACACCCGGCTGATCCAGCGATTAGCGTACCGGCGTACTGGGAGGATGCCAAGGCGGAGTTGATGAAGCGCGACCGTATCATGCGCAAGCTGATTCCGCAGTTCGGCGATTTGCAACTGACCAGCCGTGATGATGCGTTCACGACGCTGGCGCGTTCCATCATCGGCCAGCAAATCACGGTCAAGGCGGCGCAAGCCTTGTGGCAGCGGTTTCTGGAAGCTTGCCCAAAATGCGCGCCCTTGCAGGTACTTAAACTGGGGCCGGTGAATCTGGCGGGCTGCGGCTTGTCGAAGCGCAAAGCTGAATATCTGCTCGATCTGGCCAAGCATTTCAAGGATAAGACGGTGCATCCCGATAAATGGGCGGAGATGACCGACGAAGGCGTGATTGCCGAAATGGTGCAGATTCGCGGCATCAGTCGCTGGACAGCCGAGATGTTTTTGATATTTAATCTGCTGCGGCCGAATATTCTGCCTTTGGACGACCCCAGGTTGCTCGAAGGTATCAGTAATAGTTATTTTTCAGGTGAGCCGGTATCGCGCAGCGATATCCGTGAAGTTGCCGCCAATTGGGAGCCGTGGCGCACCGTTGCCACTTGGTATCTATGGCGCAGCCTGGATCCGCGTACATCGGCGTAGCGCGGTGGCGGCGGGCTGTTATACTGCCGCCTATTCGTGCAAATGAGTTCTAGTAAAGGAATACGATGAGCAAGTCGACAACCACATTTCTGGGTTTTGAGCAGGCCATAGCCGAGCTCGACGCCAAAATCGAAGAGTTGCGTTTTGTGCAAGATGATTCGGCCGTCGACATCTCGGAAGAGATCGAACGTCTGGTCAAGAAAAGCCAGCAACTGACCAAGGATATCTACGCCAAGTTGACTCCATGGCAAGTCTCGCAGATCGCCCGTCATCCACAACGTCCGTACACCATGGACTACGTGAATACGATCTTCACCGACTTCCATGAATTGCACGGCGATCGCACCTATGCCGATGACTTGTCCATGGTCGGCGGTCTGGCACGTTTCAATGGCCAGGCTTGCATGGTGATCGGTCATCAAAAGGGTCGTGACACCAAGGAACGCGCACTGCGCAATTTTGGCATGCCGAAACCGGAAGGCTATCGCAAGGCGATGCGCCTGATGAAGGTTGCTGAAAAATTCAATTTGCCGATCTTTACCTTCGTCGATACACCGGGTGCTTTCCCTGGCATTGACGCAGAAGAGCGCGGCCAATCGGAAGCGATTGGGCATAATTTGTATGTCATGGCTGAACTGAAGGTGCCGCTGATTGCGACCATCATCGGTGAAGGCGGCTCCGGCGGTGCGCTGGCCATTGCGGTTGGTGATTCGGTGCTGATGTTGCAATACGCGACGTATTCGGTGATTTCGCCGGAAGGCTGCGCCTCGATTCTGTGGAAGACCGCCGATCGCGCGTCGGACGCGGCCGAAGCGCTGGGGCTGACAGCACACCGGTTGAAGGCAATGGGCTTGATCGATAAGATCGTCAATGAGCCTTTGGGCGGTGCCCATCGCGATCCCAAGCAAATGGCGTCATTGCTCAAGCGCGCCCTGGCCGATACACTGCGTCAATTCCAGGGCGTCAAGACCAAGGAGTTGTTGGCGGCGCGTCATGAGAAGCTGATGAGCTACGGCAAGTTCAAGGAACTCAATCCGCAAGAGTAATACGGATGTTTCTTTGCCAGACCGGGCGGCGCAGATCGATGACGTAATTGTCGACGGCGCCGCTTTTGCATTTTCAGCACCCAATATTTACCCGCCAGTGGACACGCGCATCGTCCCATGTGCAGGAACCATCGACATGTCTGCTTCTCGCTCCAGCCTCTCCCTGACTGAACTACTGACACAGGCGTTGCACGCCTTGTCTGCACCACCCGCGGCTGACCAGGGGGATACCTTTGCCCGTCGTTTTCCGCGCATTGCGGTGGCGTATAGCGGTGGTCTCGATTCCAGTGTGTTGTTGCATCTGGCGGCCGCATTTGCGCGCACGCAGGGAGTGCAATTACTGGCGTTTCATATTCATCACGGCCTCAGTGCCAATGCCGACGACTGGCAGCAAACCTGTCGCCAGACCTGCGCCGCGCTCGACGTGCAATTTGATACCAGTAACATTACATTGGCCAACCGCGATCAGAGTGGCGTCGAAGAAGCCGCTCGGCTCGGTCGCTATCATGCGCTCGGCCAGTTGTGCCGTCAGCACAATGTGGAACTTTTGCTGACTGCACATCATCTCGATGACCAGGCCGAAACCGTGTTGCTGCAAATGCTGCGCGGCTCCGGCGTGGCCGGCATGTCCGGTATGGATCAGGCCAATGGCGCTGCCGAGCTGCTCGGCAATGCCACGCTATTGCTGGCGCGGCCCTTGCTGGCGGCATCGCGCCAGCAATTGGAGGACTACGCCAGCAGCGGCAATGTCGCCTATGTCGAGGATGAGTCGAATCAAGACACGCGTTATGCGCGCAATGCACTGCGCCATCATGTGATGCCGGCGCTGGCCAATTTCTTTCCTGGATTTCAGGAGCGCTTTGCGCGTGCGGCAGGACATGCACAGGCGGCGCAACGCTTGTTGATCACCTTGGCGGCACAAGATCTGGCCGCCAGTCTCGATGGTGAATATCTGAGCGTACCGGCGCTGCGGCGTCTCGATATGGATCGGCTCGATAATCTGCTGCGCTATTGGATTGCCTTGCGCGGCTTGCGCATGCCGTCAGCTGCCTGGCTGCTGGAATTGCGTACGCAATTGCTGGAAGCGAAAGAGGATGCGCAATTGTGCGTGACGCATCCCGATTGCCATATTCGCCGCTATCGTGAGCGGGTGTTCTTGACCCCGCGTCATCCAGCGTTCGATCAAGACGCAGAGCCACAGCCCTTCGTCTGGCAAGGGCAGGCCAGCATCCATTTTTCACAATTTTCCGGAACCTTGTTTTTCGAGCCTGCTACGTATGGATTCGATCCTGCTTGGCTGCGAGTGCAATCCATGTCCGTGTGTTTGCGCAGTGGCGGTGAACGTGTCAAGTTGGCTTTGAATCGTCCCGGCAAGAGTTTGAAATACCATTATCAATCGCTCGACATTCCCGCCTGGGAGCGGCCGTATCTGCCGATTGTATTTGCCGGTAAACAGTTATTGTATGCCGCAGGTATTGGCATGGATTGTCAGGCGCAAGCCACGGTCGACAACGGCATCATACCAATCGCAGGTACCTGCATCGCCTTGCGCTGGCAGGCTGATTTACGCTGATGTTTGCGTGCGCCCACAGATAAAAAAACGGCTTGTCATGCAGATGACAAGCCGTTTTTTCTTACCAAGCCTGAGCTTAACGGGCGCACCCGATTACTTGGCTGGTGCAGGAGTTGCTGCTGGTGTTGCTACTGGTGTCGCGGTCTTTTCCTTCGCGGCCTTTTCTTTCTTGGCAGTGTGCTTCACAGTCTTTTGCTTGGCGCTGGTGGCAGTCTTCGGCGCTGCGGCAGTTGCCGGTGCCGCAGCAGGTGCTGCTGCGGTACCGGTTTGTGCGAACACGGGCAGAGCCAGAGCGGACAGGAGTGCGGCGACTACGATGGCGGACGATTTCATGATGGTTTTCCTTTAAGGTGGTGGTGCATTGCAGGCGTCGATCAATGACGCCTGGCTTCCATTGTCACAGGCTGGCTTGCAGTTACTTAGTCTTGGCTGCTGCGCTGTCGGCAGCTGGTGCTGCAGCAGGCGCAGTACTGACCTTGGCTGTTTTTTCCTTCTTGACGGTGTGCTTGACCGCCTTGTGTTTGGCAACGTGTGCCGCCTTTGGCGCAGCGGTAGTAGCAGGTGTGACAGCCGCTGGCGTGGTGCTGGTGCCGGTTTGTGCGAACACTGGCAAAGCCAAAGCGGAGAGCAGAGTAGCGACGAGGATGGAAGACGATTTCATGGCATTTCCTTAAAGAGAAGTTATTCAATCTCGGCGCTTGGTCTTGGTGACTGCACTTGATTGCTGCGCCTTACTTCCATTAACGAGCCGGAAACCAAAGCGACGACGTCAAAGTGTTTCAAATCATGCAATATTTGTAAGCGGCTGTTGCAATTTGGCGTCGTGCTGTAAAGGGCGGGGAAAACGCTTTAATTGAACGGCCAGCCATGCGTGCCGAACAGCCCGACCAGGCCGACGATAATCAAGTAGAGCGCGATGATGTAATTGAGCAGGCGTGGCATGAGCAAGATCAGGATGCCGGCGATCAGTGCCACCAGTGGGCCAAAGGCGAGATGGATATTCATGTACTACTCCTTGTCTGTTGGATTTTTTGGAACGGTGCAGCTAGTGATAAGAGGAGATTTTTCGTAGCGAGTTCAGTGTATCGCCGACTGTCTGACAGTGTGTGTGCTTGCTGCGTGACAGTCATTATCCACCGGCGGCGAGCTTGTCTTTATAATGCTGATCTGAATTCTTTGCAGAGGGCCTGGGTATGCTGTTTGAAACATGGTTTGCGTTTTTCCTGGCGGCTTGTCTGATCGCCATTTCGCCCGGTTCCGGTGCAGTGCTGTCGATGAGTCATGGCCTCAGTTACGGCGTACGCCGTACCAGCGCCACCATTCTCGGGCTGGAGCTGGCGCTGGTGCTGATTCTGGTGATTGCCGGTGCCGGTGTCGGCTCTTTGCTGGTGGCCTCGGAGGCCGCATTCAATACCATCAAGTTCCTCGGCGCTGCCTATCTGATTTACCTGGGCTGGTCGCAATGGCGCGCGCCGGTCTCGGTAGACCAGCAGCAGCCGGCACGCACTGCACTATCGACCAAATGGTGGCAGCGTGCAGTGACCGGTTTTCTGACCAATGCCACCAATCCCAAGGGCATTGTGTTCATGGTGGCGGTGTTGCCGCAGTTTATCGATCATGAGCAGGCGCTGTGGTTGCAATTGTTGGTGATGGCGGTGACCATGGTGACTGTTGATCTGGTGGTGATGCACGGTTATGCGTTTGCCGCCAGCCGCATGCAGCGTTTTTTTCGCGATGCCAAGGCGGTCAAGCTACAGAACCGGTTCTTCGGTGGTATCTTGATGCTGGTTGGTGTTGGCCTGTTTTTCTTCAAACGCAGCCAGCATTGAGGTCAATTTGATCCTGCTGCCGACACTCGCCGGCGACGTAAAAAAGCCCGTGCAGCGATATGCTGGTACGGGCTTTTTGCTGGGCGTCTGTGGCTTGATCAGGCGCCTTTGTCTTTTTTCAGGCATTCCTTCATGAAGGCCTTGCGATCGTCCCCCTTTTTACCGGTGGCATCCTTGTTGCACATCTTCATCTTGTCTTGCTGGGTCATCGGTGCAGCTGCGGCTGGCTTGTTGGACAGACACTCTTTCATGAAGGCCTTGCGGTCGTCACCTTTCTTGCCGGTGGCATCCTTATTACAGGTTGCCATTTTATTTTGTTGTGAATTTTCTGCCATCGCAGGTTGGCTCAACAGGACCGGAGCGAGGATGACAGTGGCGGCGAGGGCGGCGAGCAGCTTTTTCATAGTTTTCTCCAAGAGTGGATCGCAGGGACACATTGGCAGCCTTGCCCGAAAACATGGCGCGTCGTGTCGGCTTAAAACGTTTGCAAAGCTGACGCCGTTGACAGCTTGGAAGCGATTCGAGCTATCGTGGACAACTGAGGTCACCCTCGCGGCAGTTCGCCAATGCCTTGATTTCTTGCGTGCGTTGCAAGGTCTTGTCGCTCAGACAGGATTGCAAGGCCAGGCCATGGGCCGATCCACCGGTGCTGGAAGTGGCATACTTGCAGGACAGATCGCGGTACTTGATCCAGGCCAGTTGGACATCGCGGATCTGATTCTGGCGTTCGCGGTCGAGTTGGTTGCGATACTCGACATAGGTTTGATTCAGTTCGGCATCGGCTTTGTTTAGGGCCTCGGTGGCGCATTGCTCCATGTCGATTTGGGTCGTTGCCTTGCTACAATCAACGGTATTATTGGATTCGGCGGCGTGTCCAACGCTAGTCACTGCGCTCAATGCTGGCAGTGTCAGCAGGGCGGCTACCCGCCAGAATAATAATTTCATGGTTTTCCTCAACTTTAGCTGATCAAGAGTGTCTACCTGCCCACTGCAGATTGCAAATGTTTTGGGAGAGAAAAATCGTAACAGTTTGTCGTTGTGATTGCATTTTTTTGAGCTAGCAGCATAGCAATTTTTTATTCAATGGGAGCCTGACAATGGCAATTAACTGGATCGCTGCTTTCAAACTGATTCCATGGTCGGATGTGGTGCAGGCAGCGCCTACCGCTGTGCGTGGTGCCAAGGATTTATGGGCGCGCACCAAGAAATCCAAGAAAAAGTCGACGATGCTCGACGGCGGCCTGCCGGCGGGGGCCAGTAGCACTGAACAACTGTTGCAACGCGTGACGGCACTGGAAAACGAACAACTGGAAGCTTCTGCATTGATTACCACGTTGGCTGAACAGAATGCACATCTGGTGGCAGCACTCACCGGCATGCGTGCCCGCGTGAAGATCTTGAGCGCAGCATGTTTGCTACTAGCGCTCGGTGTGCTGGTGGCGCTGATGCGCTGATACGGCAAGCGCAGGTGCCAGCAAGAATTCGACAAGCGTATTACCATGGTCGCGCATTGTTATAGCAACCCAAGCAGGGTGCGGATTGAGAAACCGTTTCAGCATGAGCAGCGCCAGTTGCAGTAATCGAGGCATGTTCATGTTGAAACGGTTTCTTGGTCACAAGCTGCCTTGCTACCTCTTGCCCTGATGGGCATCTTCATCCCACAAGAAAGGATTCAATATGCTGGCATCCCATGGCTATGCAGCCGCCACCGCCAAGTCCGCACTGGCACCGTATCGCTTCGAACGTCGCGAGCCTGGTGCGCACGACGTGCAGATCGACATCCTGTATTGCGGCGTCTGCCACTCCGATTTGCATACCGCGCGCAATGAATGGGGTAATACCGTTTATCCATCCGTTCCTGGTCATGAAATCATCGGCCGCGTCAGCAAGGTGGGCGCCCAGGTACAGCAGTTCAAGCCTGGTCAGGTGGTCGGCGTCGGCTGTATGGTCGATTCCTGTCAACACTGTGCCAGTTGCGACGAAGGACTGGAGCAGTATTGCGAAAACGGCTTCACTGGCACCTACAATGCGCCGGAGAAACATACCGGTGGCATCACTTACGGTGGCTATGCCGACAACATCGTGGTAGACGAAAAGTTTGTCCTGCGTATTTCCGATAAGCTCGATCCTGCTGCAGCAGCGCCGCTGCTGTGCGCCGGCATCACCACTTATTCGCCATTGCGCCACTGGAAGGTCGGCAAGGGCCACAAGGTCGGTATCGTCGGCCTTGGCGGACTCGGTCATATGGGCGTCAAGATCGCCCATGCCATGGGCGCACATGTGGTCTTGTTTACCACTTCGCCAAACAAGAAGGACGATGCCTTGAGGCTGGGTGCCGACGAAGTGGTGATTTCCAAAGACCCGGCGCAAATGGCGCAGCACGAAAACAGCTTCGATTTCATCCTCAACACGGTGGCGGCACCGCATAATCTGGATGTCTTCCTGGCGTTACTCAAGCGCGAGGGTACGATGACACTGGTCGGCGCTCCCGAAACGCCGCATCCGTCGCCGAACGTGTTCAGCTTGATCATGAAACGCCGTCATCTGGCCGGTTCGCTGATCGGCGGTATCAAGGAAACCCAGGAAATGCTGGATTTCTGCGCTGAACATGGCATTGCTTCCGATATTGAGATGATCAAGATTGCAGACATCAATGAAGCCTATGAGCGCATGCTCAAAAGCGATGTGAAGTATCGTTTCGTAATCGACATGGCGTCGCTGACGGCTTAAGCTCGCGTCAGGTTTTTCTTGTTTTAGTGTGACAGCCACAGCATCGCCGCAGGGTGAGGTTGTGGCTGTCAGTCCATCTGGGAATTGCATGTTTGCACTCGCATTGCGCATGACACGTCGGGATTGGCGTGCCGGTGAATTACGTTTTCTGTTGATCGCGCTGATCGTGGCCGTGGCGGCCTTGTCGTCGGTGGGTTTTTTCGTCGATCGCATGCGCGCAGGCCTAGCGCGTGACGCTCATCAATTGCTGGCGGCTGATCTGCTGGTTGGTGCTGATCAGCCTTTGCGGCAGGAATGGTTGGCGCAAGCGCGGCGCGACAAATTATTGACAGCGCAGACGGTGGTGTTTCCCAGCATGGCAGTGGCCGGCGAAGGTGATGCAGCGCGTTCGCAACTGTCGTCGATCAAAGCTGTTTCGCAGGCCTATCCGCTGCGCGGCAAGTTGACACTGGCCGATGCCAGCGGCGCGCCAGGCAGTCTCGACCGGGTCGCTGAAGGCACGCCGCAGGTTGGCACGGTGTGGGTGGATCCGAACATCCTGTCGGGCCTGCAATTGAAGCTGGGTGACATGCTCAAGCTCGGTGAACGGCAATTCCGCATTGCCGCCGTGATTGCGGTAGAACCCGATCGCGGCAGCGCCTTTGTCAATTTTGCGCCACGCGTCATGATCTCGCTGGATGATCTGGAGGGAACCGGGCTGGTGCAGTTTGGCTCGCGCGTGACGTATCGCTTGCTGTTGGCGGGAACGCCAGCACAGATACAAACTTATCAGCAGTGGTTGCAAAAGCGTATCGATGACGCCAATTTGAAAGGCGTACGCATCGAATCACTGGAATCCGGCCGTCCGGAGATGCGCGCCACGCTCGACCGTGCCCAGCAGTTTCTGTCGCTGGTGGGCTTGCTGTCGGCCTTGCTGGCGGCGGTAGCGGTTGCGATGGCGGCGCGTCGCTTCATGTTGCGCCATCTGGATGCCTGCGCCATGATGCGCTGCTTCGGCATGACGCAATCGCAGGTGAGCTGGATGTATCTGCTGGAGTTCTTGCTGGTCGGCCTGGCCGGCAGTGCGCTCGGGGTGGCGCTTGGTTTCGTTGCCCATTTCGTGCTGCTGGCCTGGCTCGGCAGTTTCATTCCGACGGCCTTGCCTGCAGCCAGTTGGTGGCCAGCCTTGCAGGGCGTGGCGACTGGTTTGCTGTTGCTGGTCGGTTTTGCCTTGCCGCCGCTGCTGCAACTGCGCAATGTGCCGCACAATCGGGTAATTCGGCGCGAACAATCAGCACCGCAAGTGTTGAGCGTTGCGACCTATGTGCTGGGCGCGCTGGTGTTTGTCGGCTTGTTGTTGTGGCAAGCCGGAGACCTCACGTTGGGCGCGTTGACAGCGGCCGGTTTTCTCGGCGGTTTGCTGGCCTTCGCGCTGATTGCCTGGGCCTGTTTGAAAGGTGTGCAATCTTTGCGCGGGCTGTTCGACAGCCAAAGCTGGCGCTTTGCCATTACCGGTTTGCAACGCCGTCCAGGTGCCACCACCATGCAAATTGTCGCACTCGGGCTGGGTTTGATGGCCTTGCTACTGCTGACGGTGATCCGTGGCGATCTGATTGGCGCCTGGCGTCAGGCGACGCCAGCCGATGCGCCGAATCGCTTCGTGATCAATATCCAGCCTGATCAAAAGCAAGGGGTCGAGCAGCAACTGCGCCAGGGGCAGGTCCAGCAGGTACGCCTGTATCCGATGATCCGCGGTCGTCTGGTGCAGATCAATGGCCAGCCGGTGACCAATGACAGTTATCAGGAGGACCGAGCCAAACGACTGGTGGATCGCGAATTCAACCTGTCGACCATGCGCGATGTACCGGCGCAAAATACCATTGTCGGTGGCAAATGGTTTGATGACAGCCGTCCCGAAGCCTCTGTCGAAGAAGGCTTGGCCAAGACCTTGCGGCTCAAGCTGGGTGATCAGTTGCAGTTCGATATCGCTGGCCAACTGGTCAGCGTGCCGATCACCAGCATACGCAAACTTGAATGGGGTTCTTTGCGGGTGAACTTCTTTGTGATCATCAATCCGTCTGCGATGAAGGACACGCCACAGACCTGGATTACGGCTTTCCATCTGCCGGACACGCAGGCGGCGCTTGGTAATCAGCTCACGCGTGATTTTCCTAATTTGACCGTGGTGGATATCGGCAGCGTGCTCAAACAGATTCAAGATGTCGTCGATCAGGTGGTGGCGGCGGTGGAGTTTCTGTTCTTGTTCACGCTCACGGCGGGGGTGCTGGTGTTGTATGCAGCGCTGGTCGGCACGCAGGATGAGCGGGTGCGCGAAGCCGGTCTGTTGCGCGCGCTTGGCGCGACGCGTCAGGAATTGTCACGGGCGCAATACATCGAAGTGACCCTGATCGGCAGCGTCGCCGGTTTGCTGGCGTCGAGTGGTGCGGCGGCAATCGGCTGGGCGCTGGCGCGCTATGTGTTTGACTTCGACTGGCGCTTCAGTGTCTGGTTGTGGTTGGCCGGCGCAGGCTTGGGCATGCTGTGCGCGCTCATTGGTGGCTGGGCCGGATTGCGCAATGTGCTGGCGCGGCCGCCGTTGCAGACCTTGCGCGAAGCTTGATTTTCGCGGCCAGGAGAGCGCAGTTGCACAGCAGCTGCGCTATCATTGCGGTCTATGCAAATCGAAGACCCTAATCAACCGACTGTCTACGACATGATCGGCGGCGCTGACAAGCTGCGCGCAATGGTCGATCGTTTCTACGATCTGATGGACCTTGAGCCGGAGTTTGCCGGCATCCGTGCCATGCATCCGGCTACGCTCGACGGTTCGCGCGACAAGACCTATTGGTTTCTGTCCGGCTGGAGTGGCGGCCCCAATCTGTATATCGAACGCTTCGGCCATCCGTTTCTGCGAGCGCGTCATTTGCCGTTTGCGATTGGCATCAGCGAACGCGATCAATGGTTACGCTGCATGGCGTGGGCAATGGAAGATGCCGGTCTTGATGAAGCCTTGCGCACGCGACTGATGGAGTCGTTTTTTCAGACGGCTGACTGGATGCGCAACACCGATCGTTAGCAAGCGCCAGCACGACATCATTGCGAACTTTTTATGTCTTTCGGGATTTCCCGAGAGCTTGCATGCGCAGCCAGCCTGGACAGTTGCTGGATGCCTTAATTTGTATCGCGAGTTGCTCTCGTTGTCACCAGGCGCCAGGTCCTCGTGTGCCGTTATGGCGTTTTTTTACAACATGCCTGCCAGCTACTGTTTGGTGCCTGCCAGGGCAAACAGCGGCAATAAAAAATAAGTGTGCCGGCATCAAGAGAAAGCAGCGCTCAGAAATCATTTTCCTCCGTATTTTGATTAGAATACTTGACAAGGAAATCCGCTAGAGATTTCCCCGGCGCATTGCCAATACAATCTTGGGAGACGAAATGAAGCTATCTACGCGGTTGATTTTTCTGGTCGGAGTAGCGGTAATTTCGCTGTCCGCATTGTGTGCGATCAGCCTCTATTCTCTCAACAAGTCGATGATGGATGACCGCAAAGCCGAAATCGTCAACATGGTCAAAATGGGCATCAAACTGGTTGCCTATTATCAAAGTCTTGAAGCTAAGGGCAGTCTCACGCACGAACAGGCGCAGGCAGCAGCGATTGCAGCGTTGTCGCAGATGGATAATGATGGCAAAAGCTATTACTGGGCGCGCTTGCCGAATGGCTTGACTTTCGTTCATCCGAATCCGCGCATCCGCAATACCATCACCCAGGGTGAGGCGATGGATGGTCGCGTTGATGCGCTGGCCTATCGCGAAGCGATGGCACGCGATACGGTCGGTCTGGTGTTGATCAAAATTCCGCGTGGCAATGGGGGTGCCGTACCGAAATTGAATGGTATCGCCGAGTTCAAGCCTTGGGGCTGGTGGATTGGCACCGGTTTTTTTATCGACGATATCAATGAAGTCTTTTGGCGTTCTACGGTCAAGTTTATGGCCATCTTCGTGGTGGCGATTGTTTTTCTGGTCGTGCTTGGCTGGCGCCTGATTCGTAGCGTGACCAGCTCGCTCGGTGGCGAACCCTTGTATGCCTCAGAGGTTACGCAAAAAATTGCAAATGGTGATTTGTCGATTGCGGTGCAGTTGCGTAAGGGTGATCAGCACAGTCTGCTGCATGCAATTGCCGGAATGCAAACCGGCTTGAATAGCATCATCGCAGGCATACGTTCAGGCGCAGCATCAATTACGACCGCCTCGACCGAGATCGCCATCGGCAATCAAGACTTGTCGTCACGCACCGAACAGCAAGCCGGTTCGCTGGAAGAAATTGCTTCGTCGATGGAACAGCTCACGAGCGCCGTCAAGCAAAATGCCGAGAATGGGCATCAGGCCAATCAACTGGCCTTGCGTGCTTCGGAAGTCGCAGCCGAAGGGGGCAGCGTGGTGGCTAAAGTGATCGACACCATGGCTTCAATCAACCAATCCTCTAACCGGATTGTCGATATCATCGGCGTGATTGACGGGATCGCCTTCCAGACTAATATCCTTGCCCTGAATGCAGCCGTCGAAGCGGCGCGTGCCGGCGAGCAGGGCCGCGGTTTTGCGGTGGTGGCGACCGAGGTGCGCAGCTTGGCCCAGCGCAGTGCCAGTGCGGCCAAGGAAATCAAGATACTGATCGCCAATTCGGTCGATCAGGTCGATGCTGGCAGCGTATTGGTGGAAGCGGCCGGCAAGACCATGACCGAGGTGGTCAACAGCGTCAAGCAAGTCAGCGACATCATTGCCGAAATTGCCACGGCCAGCCGTGAACAAAGCGCCGGTATCGGGCAGATCAATATCGGTATCGCCCAGATGGACAACGTTACCCAACAAAACGCCGCACTGGTCGAGCAGGCAGCAGCCGCCGCCGAGTCCTTGAAGCAGCAAGCCGCCAGCCTGGGACAGTTGGTCGAAGTGTTCAAAGTCAATCACGCCTAAATACCGGGAGCAGATGGAAAATAGCAGGCAGTTTCCATTTTTGAGGGGAGATGTCAGCTTTGTGAAAATTAATGCGCCGGATGCCGGATAATAAGCATCCAGCATCGGCCGCATCGGCGATGCAACACACTTGAACCGGCCTCACAAAGTACTGACATGACACAAATTGAATGGATACTGCTGGCGCTGATTGCCGTTGGCATCGCGCTGCAACTGCTGACACTGCTACGTGGTCGCAGCAGCGTCGACCTCGACAGCCCCTTGCAGCAATTGAAAGCCGAATTGCAACGGCATCAGCAAGAGCTGGCCGAGCGCAGCGAACGCGAAATGCGCACACAACTGCAAACCAATGCGCAAGGTGCGCGCCAGGAACTGGGGGCCAATTTTGGCCAATTGCAGCAAACGCTGGCAGCACAGATGACCAGCGTAGCCACCTTGCAGAACAATCAGATTGATGGCTTCGCCCAACAACTGGTCAAGCTCAATGAAACCAATGCCCAGCAACTGGACGGCATGCGCCAGACCATGAATCTGCAGGCGCAAACTAATCGTGAAGAGCAGGCCGCTTCACTCAAGCGTTTCGGCGACACTCTCAACCAGACCTTGTCGACGCTGACCGAATCGAATGCGCAGCGCATGGCGGAAGTGCGCGCCACGCTGGAAGCCAAGATCAAGGATTTGCAATTGGACAACGGCAACCGCCTGGAAGAGATGCGCAAGACCGTTGATGAAAAACTGCATGCGACGCTGGAACAACGCCTGGGCGAATCGTTCAAGCTGGTCTCAGACCGGCTCGACAAGGTTCACCAGGGATTGGGTGAAATGCAGCAACTGGCCATCGGCGTCGGCGACCTCAAGCGCGTGCTGACCAACGTCAAAACACGCGGCACCTGGGGTGAAGTGCAACTGGAAATGTTGCTGGAACAAGTGCTCACCCCCGAGCAGTACGCCAAAAATGTCGAAACCGTACCGGGCAGCGGCGAACGGGTGGAGTTTGCCATCAAGCTGCCGGGTAATGAAGATGGTGGCACGCCGGTATGGATGCCGATTGACGCCAAGTTTCCCAAGGAACAATACGAACGTCTGGCCGAGGCGGCCGATCGCGCCGATGCCGATGGTGTCGCAACGGCTGGCCGCGAGCTGGAGCGCGCTGTACGCACGGAAGCCAAGACCATCGCCGAAAAATACCTGTCGCCGCCGTTGACTACCGATTTCGCGATTCTGTTCTTGCCGACCGAAGGCCTGTATGCCGAAGTGATGCGCCGTCCCGGCTTGTCAGATGATTTGCAGCGTACCTTCCGCGTCAGTATCGCCGGCCCGTCGACACTGTCGGCCTTGTTGAACAGTTTGCAGATGGGTTTCCGCACATTGGCGCTGGAGAAACGATCTTCAGAAGTATGGCAGGTGCTCGGTGCGGTCAAGACCGAGTTCGGTAAGTTCGGTGATGTGCTGGCGGCAACCAAGGCCACGCTGGAACGCGCTGCCAAGAATATCGAACAGGCTGAAACACGCACCCGTCAGATGACGCGCAAATTGAAGTCGGTGGAAGCCTTGCCGAGCGATGCCGCGCAAAAATTGCTGGGTAGCGCCGAGCCGGAAATCGACAGCGATGGGCAGAGTGAATTGTTGTGAGCGATGCCGGGTTCCCTAGCCCCGTGCGAACAAACGCATAGCCTTACCCCTGCGTGCCGTTGGCAGTAATGTATGCGTCGGCGGGCCTTGTTAGCGGTATTTTTCAGGCAGACAATGCCGCAATAACAGCAACGCGCTTTTCTCTAAATACAAGCAACATGAGCGCCAATTAGCTGCTCTCCTGCGATTATCGTGTTGCTTGTCTCTGGCGGCGGGGCAGACATCAGCGTCTCTTATCTACGTTCATTCACCAAACTCTTGCATTGCGTCGATATGAAATACCGCAGAAGGGAACAAACCTCATTGGCGTTATTCGTGATGGCGGGATGGGATAAATCTTAGGATTATTTGTGAGATAAGTTCTAAAAAATATAGCATTTGATGCAACTGTGGATAATTTGAAAGTTGTCTCGTATAAGTCTGCTAGTTTTTGTCGGGTTGATTTTTTGACCATGAAAATGACTAGGAGAAAGTAATCATGCCAATTAACGCTAATGTTAATTTAAGCAATGTTGATGTCAGTAAGCCCGTTACAGAATCTGGAAAAGTAACGGTTTTTTTTAATTCTTTGTTTGGGGTGAAGAGCTCGACACATACGCCGGCAGAGTGGCAAAAAACAGGGAAGAAACTGTTTGTCATGTCATCGGCGCACCATGAATCGGCGCCAGAAAATGGCGTGCTCGCACCCAAGCAAGTCATTGCCAATGTTGGTCTTGCACTTATCAATGGCGCTGGTGCCGCAGCTAGAATATTTCCTCAGGTGAGCGCTCAGTGGTCGGTTCCGGGAATGGCGGACGTGCAGAACGCTACGAGCGACATGCCCGCCAGCATATCGGAAGCCGTTGTCCCGTCGTTCACGCCGCACCAGATACAGAAGAGAGCGGTCGAGGGGGACGCTCCTGAGCTAGCGCATGTCAGTCCTCTGACGCACATCAATCAAGGTGTGGAAGCGCTGCTGAGGGGGCAACGATTGATTGGTTCCGCCGGTAAGATTCCACTTCCGCAGCTTCTCACATCAGCCATCGCTTTTTGCACAAGAAATGAGCAATCCAAATTGGCGTTGGTCAGGACAATACAGCGTGCCAAAGGACACTATGGTGAATTGCCTAACGAGGCACTGTCGGATGCCCATCAGGATTCGATCATCAAGCACTGGGTGACGCACAATGTTTTTGGCCAAAGTATCGGGCGCTTTCTCGAACACAAAGTCATCGAGCATGGCGATGATCCTGAAGCAAAGTCACCGTTGCGTTCTCTGGATATCCAAAATCATTTGACGAACAGGCTGTCTAGGTTGTTCAAACCCTATGCTGCAGAAGCAAGCACCTATCACTGGATTTGGTCGAATGTGGTACTGCGGGAGTTACCGATCCTGCGCTTCAAAGATGTCCATCATGAATCCCTGACTGTACAGGATGTGGAATGGGGGCAAAAGAATGCCGGTCTGATGTTTGCCCAAAGCATTGGTCATGATCTCAATACCTTGTCGGCAGAGAGCGCCTGGATGCATGGGAACATGTTGCTGGCACAACTGAAGGAAGGCATGGTTCCGCTGGCGATTTTTTTCAGATTGCCAAGCATGCTGCGCTATGCGCACACGCATTCCGCAGTCATGCGTGTGCGCGGCGACAGGCTGGCGACGGATGTGGAGGTACATGCAATGAACAGTTACTTCGCTGCCCATGATCGTCACTTAGCGCAGGAGAATTTGGTTTCCAGATTTGAAAATGCTGTCGGCAACTATAGAACACGCGGTCAGCTCGCACAGGAGGTTATTGATGACCGCTGCCCGGGAATGGAGGTGAGTACCTATCTCAATCTGGTCGAGACATTCTGCCGCATAACGCCGCATGGCCGGCCATATGAAAAACCGGAACATCTGGAAAACATCAATGTAAAGTTTCAGAAAAAAATTGACGACACTGTCGCCGCTTTTTCGGATCTGAACAAGCCATTGCTCCTTGCGGGTTGGAATCAGCTGGGAGACGAAGAACTTGAGTTCATCAAATCTGCACAAGTGAGGCGGGTGGCGGCGGAGTTTTCGGCAGCGGATGCGCTTAATTTTCAAGTGATGGGGGCCAATGCCGCCGCACGTGCAAGCCTGACGTTCGGATTGACGAAGGAAGTGGAATTATTCTCGGCACATCGCCGCGGCGAACCAGAACGAATTTATGCGCAACTCAGAAATAACAGAACATATAAGGTCTACCGGATAGACCGCGAAGAATCACATTATCGCGCGTTGCTCGAAAAAGAACTTCCAGCGATCAGGACACAAGATATCAAACTAAAGTCCTTTGCCGTCGGCGATCCATTGAAGGAACACGACGCCGAACTGGAGCCGCTGCTTGAGCGCATTGCCGAGCAGCATCAACGCACCTATGGGAAATACCTCTACGATTATGGCTACGAAAAGACAACGCTGGAAAAGGTCAAAGAGTTAGGCTTGTCACTGATTCCTTTCTACACCTGCATTTCCTCTGTCAATGCAGGAAAACAGCAAGAGGCAGCCCTGGCCTGCAGCATTGATGCGCTAACGCTCATCCCCGTCATTGGTACTCTGGCGTCCGCTTCAGGGGCAATCAGCAAGGTCATCGGGACCGGTTTGTTGCGAGCGAAGCTGGTCGCTGCAAACGAAATCGCCTTAGGCTATTCCATCAGGCAAGTGATCAAGTCTTCCACTGCAGAATTTATGCGCATTACCTACCCGGAATTAATACAGGTAGCGCAAGGAGGCATGCGCTCGGTTGCGCTGGCATCGCTACGGAGAGTCGATCCAGGCCTTGAGGTAGGTTACATGTTGGGAAAAAAAAGCACGTCGACGGTTCTGGCATTGGGTAGCCGTATGATCGAGAAATGGTCTCCAGCGATGAAGGCTGAGTGGTCAAAACTGGCATTTTCCGCGGGAAAACTACCGAACAATATTGTGTCAGAGGTCCGCTATGCCCATCTGGCTGGCATCGCGGAGGAAGTGCCTGTGATCAAGCTTGTGCCCCTTGTCTCGAACGCAAGACGGAAAACACAGGATGTCTTTGTCAAAATGAATCTGGCAACCGGCGAACCGGCTGGTCAGAAATACATAATGAAAGACAATCAGCTGTTCCCTGTTCGCATTAAAAACATACTTAATCAGGGACTCAGTGGCAGGGGGGCTCCGCAGAAGGGGCAGCAGTGGGCGCAAGAGGATCGTGCCGCGGCGCGATCGGCGGGCAACGCCCTGCAGCAGCCAGTCGGCGCGATGGCTTCTGACGTCAATGCAGGCGCGGGACCATCAGGGGCTTCCGTGGTGACCTCCCAAACCATGAGTAGAGCGCAGCTTTTGCAGGTATGGGAAACATGGAAGAACGCGGCGCCACTCAGCGATAGAAATTTACGGCGTGACGTGGTGGAGCAAATGATGGCGAGTCTCGACGGGGGAAACCACAAGCTTGTTTTGGGAGATTGCAGCGATAGTAACTTCCCGTCTCACCTTCCTCCCAGCGTAACGGAACTAGTTCTATCAGGAACGCAACTGACCAGGCTACCTGATAATTTGCCACCAGACTTAACAGTGCTGATTGTAAGTAAGAGTCCACTGACCAAACTACCAGATAATCTTCCTCTTGGTTTAAGCCAGCTGACTTTGCTTGACACCAAACTGACTGCACTACCAGATAATTTACCTCTGAGTTTAACCAGAATGATTGTGTTGAACAGTCCACTGGCAGCCTTGCCCGAGAGGTTGCCGGAACGTTTGCAGCAACTGTTTGTCGTCGGTGGTGGACTGACAACGCTACCCGAGTCTTTGCCGCAAAGCTTGGTACATCTGGATGTGTACAGAAATCAACTGAGCAAGCTACCCGAGAATTTGCCGCAAGGCTTGGTCACTCTGAATGCGCACGACAATTGCCTGCACAGGCTACCCGAGAACTGGCCGTCTGGTTTAACCCAACTGGTACTGGACGAAAATCAACTGAGCGTTTTACCCGAGAACTTGCCGCCGGGTTTAATCGAACTGAGCGTCGGTCAAAATCAACTGACAACACTACCCAAGATATTGCCACCCAACATAAAAAGGGTGCGTGCCGCTGGAAATCAATTGAATGTGCTGCCCAGAAAATTTCCGCAAAGCTTAACGCTGCTGGACGTTTCAAATAATAAACTGACCCATCTTCGTGAAGCGCTTTTCGAGTTGCCTCGGGGCGCGGTGTTTACGTTGGATGGCAACCCTTTAAGTATGCGGGCGCAGCAAGCATTGCGAGATCTCCCCGATGATTTTTCCACATATGGTCCCCGTGTCATCTTCCCGCTTTCATCAGTTGAACCGTGGCCATCAGACGATTTTTTGGCGACCTATACCGGCTCGACGCTAAGAGAAAAAGAATTGGTTAACACATGGGGGCGATGGGAGAACACAAGGCCAATCCAAAATCACGAAATGCGCGACATTGCAGTTATTAAGATGAAACGGTGTCTGTTTATCAAGTCCAGACTGCTTGATTTGAGCGATCTTCGTCTGAGTACCTTGCCCGAAAGCTTGGACTCCAACTTAAGCTATCTTAATCTCGACGGCAACAGACTGATGGCGTCAACAACGGCTTTACCGGAACGTCTTCAGGGACTGTCTTGGGGGCGCAATTATCTGACGGAATTACCGCAAAGTCTGCCGCAAAGTTTAAAGAGATTGACTGTGTCAGGGAATCAATTAACCGAACTGCACAATAATTTGCCACAAGAACTGATTTATCTCGATGTAAGCACCAATGATTTGGTTGCACTGCCCGAGAATCTACCGCAAAGCCTGAGTTATCTGAATGTAAATGGCAATGATTTGGTCGCACTGCCCGAGAACTTGCCGCAAAACTTGTGTTTTCTAGCGGCAGTGCAAAACCAACTGACGACGCTACCGGAGAATTTGCGTGCAAGGAGCCCATTGACCATCGATGTGGAAAATAACCATTTTTCCGAACGTACCTTGGCAAGCTGGCAACAGGCGATGAACAATAGAGCTTATCAGGGTGCCCGGATTTTCTTTTCGATGCAATCCAACGCGGCTCATTCGCCGGTTCGACTGCTCAATGTAGCTGTTGCATCCTGGCTGGAGCCTGATCATGCAACCCGCGTGGCAGCAGAATGGGCCGGTATTGCGCAAGGCGAGGGCTCGGCTGCGGGAGAGTTTGGGCGGTTTCTGGATCGCCTCGCTGATACTGCAAGCGCAAGAGGCGAGTCAGGTTTCAAACAGCAGGTCGTACTTTGGCTCAATCGCTTGACCGAGTCATCCACACTGCGTGAACAGACCTTCGCCGCTGCGTACGAGGCAACCACTACCTGCGAGGATCGTGTCATCTGCACGTTCAATAAGATGCAACAGGTGCTTGTCACCCACGATGTCGACATTCAACGCTACGACAACGATTTGGAAAAACTGGTTTCTGTTGGTCGCGAAATGTTTCGTCTGGAGCAGCTCGAACAGATCGCACACGAGAAAGTAGCGGCGCTGAATTTTGTCGATGAAATTGAAGTGCACCTTGCCTATCAAGTCAAGTTGCGCGAATCATTGAGGCTTACCACAGTGGCAGAGGAAATGCGCTTTTATGACGTATCTAGTGTCACATCAGAAGATTTGAGTCAGGCGGAGAGCGCGGTGAAGCGCCTCGAAAATGAGGACTTTCCGGCTTGGCTGTCGCAATGGGAGCCTTGGCAAGGTGCGCTCAAACGTATCGACCAAACGGCGTACAGTAAGGCGATAGAGGCGCTTAATGAAAGTGTCGGGGGGACCTATTTTAAAGAAAAGCTACGCGAGGTACTGCAAAAAGAAAATTTGCCAGAAGATTTAGACGTCGAGGCCCCCATCGGTAAAAAAGTCATGGATGAGATAACGAGGGATATCTACATGAAACTGACCAACGAGGTGCTCAGCAAGAAGCAATTGTCCAACTTGCTGGATCCTCAGTGGGAAACTGAGATTGCTGGCGGCTCTGGAGTGGCATCTGCTTCCTCTTCCAGACAACGGTAACGCCAGCTAACGCTGAAGCAGTTGCCAAAAGCAGTCCGTGAGCGACACCGTCAGGTTCAAACCAGACCGTCAAACAACACCACTTGTACGGTGTCGCCCACGACCACATTGCTTTGTGCATCGTCGAGCACGATGATGCAATTGGCGTCCGACATTGAGCGCAAGATGCCTGATCCTTGGGCGCCGGTCAGCCGGACTTTCCAGATGCCATCGCTGTCCGGTGCGAGGATGCCACGCTGGTATTCGGTGCGGCCGGGTTTCTTGCGTATCGGCGACAGTGACACGGCCTGCAGGCGCGGCAATGGTGCCGCGCTGGTGCCCATCATGCGCAACAGCGCTTCGCGCACAACGAAATAGAAGCTGATCATGACGGCAACCGGATTGCCGGGCAAACCGAACAGATAGGCGCTGCGTCCTTGCGAAGCAATGCGGCCAAATGCCATCGGCCGGCCAGGACGCATGCCGATCTTCCAGAACAACATGTCCCCGAGCTTGGTCATGGTGGCCTTGGTGTAATCGGCGTCGCCGACTGAAACGCCACCCGAAGTAATGACCGCGTCAGCATGTTCGCAGGCACTGCGAAAGGCCGCTTCCATGGCAACCGGATCATCCTTGACCACGCCCATGTCGATCAGGTCGCAGCCGAGCCGGCTGAGCATGCCAAACAGCGTATAGCGATTGGAGTCATAGACGCAGCCGGGTGCCAGCGCTTCGCCGACTGAACGCAATTCGTCGCCGGTCGAAAAAAACGCCACGCGCAGACGGCGTTGCACGGCAACTTCGGGCACGCCCAGCGAGGCCAGCATGCCGATGTCAGCCGGACGCAGCATTTTTCCGGCGCGCAAGGCGATCTGGCCGCAACGCAAGTCTTCACCGCGCAGACGGCGGTTGTCGCCGCGGCGCACACCAGCGGCGGCAATGGTGATACTGCCGTTATCCTGGTTCGAGGTGAATTCCTGCGCAATGACGGTGTCGCAGTCGCCCGGCATGGCCGCGCCGGTCATGATGCGCACGCATTCACCCGCCTGCACTTGGCCGTCATAGCGTTGGCCGGCATGCACGCTGGCGACGATACGCAACTGCAAGGGAAATCCCTGCGCCAGATCATCGCCACGCAAGGCATAGCCATCCATGGCTGAATTGTCGTTGGCCGGCACATCGAGGGCGGACACGATGTCTTGCGCCAGCACGCGGTCAAGCGCACTGCGGATAGCGACTTGTTCGGCTGCTGCAATCGGTTCGACGAACGCGTGGATGATCTGTTGCGCTTGCGGCACCGTCATGGCATTCGGATCGTAGTCGGACAGGCAACTGACGATGGCGGACAAAGGAGAGGTGTTCATTGATGCAGATTTCATTGTGGCAACGGGTGTCATTGTTGGCCCTGATGGGCTTGTTCCAGATGTTGCAGTTCTTGCAGCGTATTGATGTTGCTGAACGCTTGCGCATCGTCGAAGGGCACCTCGACGGTGGCGATGCTGGCAAACCATTGTTCCATTCTGCGTCCATCTTGATCCAGATAGGCGCTCAGTGATGGCAGCAGCGTCTTGCGCAACAGGCAAAACACGGGATGGCGTTGTTGCGTCGGCAAGCCTTGATCAGTGACTGCAATGGCGGCGTCGGCAGTTTTCTGTGCGAGCGCTGCGGCCAGCCGCTGGACCAGATCAATAGGCAGCAGCGGTGAATCGCAAGGTGCTGCAATCAGGTAATCGGTCCTGCAATGCATCAGACCACTTTGCAGGCCCGCCAGCGGTCCGGCGAAGCCAAGTTGTAGATCGGGCCAGACGGGCCAGCCGAGCACCGCATAGCGCTCGCTATGGCGATTAGCGTTGATGGCTAGCGTGTGTACTTGCGGATGCAATCTTGCCACGACATGCGCGGCCATCGCCTGGCCGCGAAACGGTTGCAAACCTTTGTCAACATGACCCATACGGCTGCCCTGACCACCGGCCAGGATGAGGCCGGTGATTTGCTGGATTGCAATCGTCGGGGGAGCAGTCGACATGGCGCTCAGCCGCCGATATAGGACATTTCGACCTTGCGCGGTGCTGGCGCGGCAAGACCTTGGTCCTGAGTCTGGCTGCGCAGTTCGGAATAACGGTCACCGCGCAGATGCCAGATGGCGGCAATCGCGGAAGCGATCTCGGCGTCGCTGCTGCCGCCGCGCAACAGGCTGCGCAAGTCATGGCCTTGCGAGGCGAACAGGCAAGTGTAGATACTGCCTTCAGTGGAGAGCCGCGCACGCGTGCAATCGTGGCAGAACGCCTGGGTCACGCTGGAAATGACACCGACTTCATTGCCATTGTCGCGGTAACGCCAGCGCTGTGCCGTTTCGCCAGGATAGTTGGCATCGATTGTTTGCAGTGGCATGACCGCGTTGATGCGCGCGATCACGTCGCGCGAGGGCACCACGTCATCCATGCTCCAGCCGTTGGAGCTACCGACATCCATGTATTCGATGAAGCGCAGAATGAAGGGCGTATCCTTGAAATGGCGCGCCATTGGTACGATTTCGTGCTCGTTGACGCCTTTTTTGACCACCATATTGATCTTGATTGGACCGAGGCCAACCTGGTGCGCGACCTCAAGACCATGCAAGATTTGAGCGACGGTGACATCGACATCGTTCATGGCGGAAATTGGCTTCATCGAGCGCATCGAGCGAGACCGTCACACGGGTGAGGCCTGCATTCTTGAGTGCCTGTGCCTTTTGCGCCAGCAGCGTGCCATTGGTCGTCAGGGTCAGGTCGAGGTCGCGACCATCGGGTGTCTTGATCCGGTGCAGCATCTCGACCAGACGTTCGAGGTGCTTGCGCAACAAGGGTTCGCCACCGGTCAGGCGGATTTTTTCTACGCCATGGGCAACGAACTGTGTTGCCAGGCGGGTGATTTCTTCAAACGACAACAGCGCCGCATGTGGCAGGAATTGATAATCCTTGCCGAACACTTCCTTGGGCATGCAATAGACACAGCGGAAATTGCAGCGGTCGGTGACGGAAATGCGCAGGTCCTGCAACGGCCGCGCCAGCGCATCGGCAAGATGGCCCGATGGCGCTTGCAAGCGTCCGGGAACGGCAGCAGGCTTGCCGTTGGCGCGATGATCGACGATGGGAATGATGCGCTTGTTCATACTCGCTAAGATAGCACGAGGCGGGCTGGGCTACAGGGTACAGAGTGGCTAACAGAGGCGCGGTACAGCGTGGTGTTGCGGGATTGTCATGTGTCCTGCCGGCAATCATGCAAAAGCTGCACGCGATAAAAAAGGGAGTTTGCACTCCCTTTTTTATTCTGCACAGCGCATGTACCGAAGTGCATGCAGGCCGATCATCGCGATCAGTTGCGTGTTTCGACTTGAACCAACGGTGCATCCGACTGCGCCGGCAACGGCTTGCGTTCACGCGGAACATGCACTGGTGCCACGACCTGGGCAGCGGCTTCCTGTGCTGCACGCAGTTTGGCCGGATCGGTGCTGGCCAAGGTCAGACCGGCAGCCGACAGCACTGCATTGAGGTCCGCGCTTTGCTGAACCGGCGCAGGTGCTGCGACCACTGGTGCTGCCGCAACTGTTGGTGCTGGTGCTGTTTCTGCTGCTGCGACTGCTACAGGTGCCTCAGCAGCGACGACGACTGTCGGCGCTACTGGTGCTGGCACTGGCGCAGGTTCTGCAACCGGTGCTGGTGTAGCTACTTCCGGCAGCAGGCTGATTTGTTGCGGTACCACGGCGACAACCACTGCAGGTGCGGCAGGTGTTTCCACTGGCGCTGGCGTTACCACTGGTGCCGGTACGACTGGCGCTGCGATTGGTGCAACAACTGCGCTGACGGCTGCTTCAGTTTCTGTTGCTACTGGTGCTGTGGCGATAACAGTTTCCTGGATCGGTGCCACCGGTGCCGGTGCAATGGCTGCTACTGGCGCATCGACAACGATGGTTGCTGTGTCTTGCTCAGCTTGCGCTTGCAACGGCTGTTCAGTTACATCATCTTCGCCAGCTTCAGCGTCGACGTTGTCACCTGGTTCGCGATCACGACGGTTACGGTTGCGACCGCCACGACGACGACGACGACGCGGTTCGCTACCATCTTCTGCTGCGCCTTCGACTTGATTGCCGGCCACTTGCTCAGTTTCCGTCGCTTCACCATTGACAGCGATGGCGCCGGTTGCCAGTGCGGCTTCCAGTGGCAATGCTTCGTCCGGCTTTGGCAGCTCCTTGCGTTCTTCGCGGGGAGCGCGCGGCTGACGCGGTTCACGTGGTTCGCGCTGTTCGCGCGGCTCACGTTGTTCCTTGGCTTCGCGTGGTTCACGGTTTTCACGTGGTTCACGCGGTTGGCGTGGTTCTTTTGGCTCGCGTGGTTCACGCGGCTCACGTGCTTCGTTGCGATCTTCACGCGGTTCGCGCGCTTCCTTGGCTTCGCGCGGTGGCCGCGGTGGACGTGCCGGTTTGCCTTCATACTCTTGCTTGCTGCTGTCTTCACGTGCCGCAGGGATGCTTGTCGCCGCTGCGCCATCGCGTTCTTCGCGCTCGTTACGATTACGACCGTTGCGGTTGCGGCCATTACGGTTGCGGCTGCGGTCGGACAATTCGCGTTTTTGTGCGGGCTTGGTTTCTAGCGGTGTAGTCACCACAGTGGTTTCGACCGATTTCTTGCGGAAGAAGCTCCAGATCTTGCCCAGTAGACCGGCTTCCGGTGCCAGGGTTGGCAATGGTGTCGGCTCGGCAGCGACCTTGCGTTCCACAATCGGTGCAGGCCGATCCGGTGTGATGCCCTTGACGACAGCTTCCTGGCGCGGTTTGATGTCTTCCTTCTGGCGTTTGCTGTAACCGATGTCGGTTTCTGCTTCTTCAGCCATGGCGTAACTGGCTTGCGCATCGTCGAGGCGCGGATCATCGTGCTTGATGCGCTCGAGTTTGTAATGCGGGGTTTCCAGATGCTTGTTCGGGATCATGATGACGGTCACGCGATGACGCGTTTCGATCTTCAGGATTTCACCGCGCTTTTCATTGAGCAGGTAGGCGGCCACATCGACCGGTGTCTGCACGTGAATGGCGGCCGAGTTTTCCTTCATTGCTTCTTCCTGGATGATGCGCAGGACTTGCAATGCGGATGATTCGGTATCGCGAATATGGCCGGTGCCGTTGCAACGCGGGCAAGTTACATGGCTGCCTTCAGACAGCGATGGACGCAGGCGTTGGCGTGACAATTCCATCAGGCCGAAGCGTGAAATCTTGCCCATTTGCACGCGAGCGCGGTCATGGTGCAAGGCGTCTTTCAGGCGCGATTCGACTTCACGCTGGTTCTTGGCGTTCTCCATGTCGATGAAGTCGATCACAATCAGGCCGCCCAGATCGCGCAAGCGCAATTGGCGCGCGACTTCGTCGGCAGCTTCCAGATTGGTGTAGAACGCCGTGGTTTCGATGTCGCTACCACGGGTGGCGCGCGCCGAGTTGACGTCAACCGAGACCAAGGCTTCAGTATGGTCGATCACGATGGCGCCGCCTGATGGCAGTGGCACGGTGCGCGAGTAGGCAGTTTCGATCTGGTGTTCGATCTGGAAACGCGAGAACAGCGGCACGTCGTCGCGGTAGCGCTTGACGCGGTGAACCATGTCCGGCATCACGTGGGCCATGAACTGCTGGGCCTGGTCGTGGATGTCGTCGGTGTCGATCAGGATTTCACCGATATCGGGCTGGAAGTAGTCGCGAATAGCGCGGATCACCAGCGACGATTCCTGATAAATCAGGAATGCGCCCGAAGCGGTCTGGCCTGCGCCTTCAATGGCGCGCCAGAGTTGCATCAGGTAGTTCAGATCCCATTGAAGTTCATCGACGTTGCGGCCGATGCCGGCAGTGCGAGCAATGACGGACATGCCGTTAGGCAGGTCCAGTTTGTCCATGGTTTCGCGCAGTTCCTGGCGATCTTCGCCTTCGACCCGACGCGATACGCCGCCGCCGCGTGGATTGTTCGGCATCAGGACCAGATAGCGGCCGGCCAGCGAAATGAACGATGTCAGTGCGGCACCCTTGTTGCCACGCTCTTCCTTTTCGACCTGGACGATGATTTCCTGGCCTTCGCGCAAGGCTTCCTTGATGGACGCGTTGCGTACATCGATGCCTTCCTTGAAATAGGTACGGGCAACTTCCTTGAATGGCAGGAAGCCGTGCCGCTCTTCGCCGTAATTGACGAAACAGGCTTCCAGCGAGGGTTCGATGCGGGTAATGACGCCTTTGTAAATATTGGATTTACGCTGTTCGCGTCCGGTGGCTTCAATATCGATGTCGATCAGTTTTTGACCGTCAACGATGGCGACGCGCAATTCTTCTTGCTGCGTCGCGTTGAACAACATACGTTTCATGTTTCACTCCGTGGCACTGAGGCCGCTTTGGTGATGCAATAGTTTATGCATCAAAAAGTACAGGGATGTACACGAGAACGAAGTGATTGGGGGAGGGAATTGCCTTAATGTGTGGAGCGCGAATTGACGACGCTCATGCACAACGGGGCGCGGATGCAGTGGACCGGAACGCCGAGCAACTCCGTATCCACGTTTGCCGTTCCGCATGGAGCGGTCACGGGCACTGTGGACGGTAAGCTATAGGTTAGCGCCAAACGAAGCATTTCCAAAGGTTGGCAAATCGGCGAATCGGGTTCAATGCATCAACTAGCAAGCACTCCGTTTTACAAGTGGAGGTCTTGCCAGACTTTATCCTGATAATCCAAACATTTCAATTCAACATCCAAGTGCGTTATCCGATTGCAACTGCGGTGCAAACTGGACTCGCGCAGGGATGCTGTGTACACGTTCTAGGGAACCGTCAAATCTGCGCGCTGCAATGTCGTGTCTGCAATGCCTTCGTAGCGTGTACGAGGCTTGCCGACAGTATCTGGTCGCCGCACGCTGCGATTTTTCGTGGTTCCCCCCCATCATATTTGCAAATTAGCGAGGCTGATGAAGACACCTCTGTGTAGAATGGTCTTTTTTATTCTTACACTGACACCGGTTTTCTGACCAGCGTCGAGCGATTATATATTCAAAATGAAGGACTTAGCGAGATTTTCTGGGAAGGCGCCTGAAAAGCGTGAAACACCAGTGTCATCCCAATCGACAACAGCGTCGCCCCAAGTCCAGCTGCTCACGATTTCGGAAGAAGAAGCCGGTCAGCGTATCGACAATTTCCTCTTGCGGGTGTGCAAGGGCGTTCCCAAAAGCCATATTTACCGGGTGCTGCGCTCGGGTGAAGTGCGTGTCAACAAGGGGCGTATCGATCAGACTTACCGACTGCAGGACGGTGACGTGGTGCGCGTGCCGCCAATCCGGATTGCCGAAAAGACATCGCAAGTGGTGGTGCCTGGTGCCGAGTTCACTATATTGCTGGAAGATAACCATCTGTTGGTCATCAACAAGCCGGCCGGCGTGGCCGTGCATGGCGGATCAGGCGTGAGTTTCGGCGTGATCGAACAATTGCGGGCGTCGCGTCCCGATGCCAAGTTCCTGGAATTGGTGCATCGGCTCGATCGCGATACTTCGGGAGTGTTGCTGCTGGCCAAGAAGCGCTCGGCCTTGACCAATTTGCATGAACAAATGCGTGATGGCGATACCGACAAGCGTTACTTGACCCTGGTCCATGGCGACTGGAAAAATGCCCGGCAACACGTTAAGTTGCCGCTGCACAAGTATAGTACTGCTGATGGCGAGCGTCGGGTGCGGGTGCAGGATGATGGCAAGGAGGCACATACGGTGTTTTCACTGATTCGGCGTTATGGCGATTATGCTTTCCTCGAGGCGGAACTGAAAACCGGCCGCACCCACCAAATCCGTGTGCATTTGTCGGCCAGTGGCTTTCCTATTGTTGGCGATGACAAATATGGTGACTTTACGCTCAACAAGGCTTTGCAAAAGGCTGACGGTGAGCGCATTGCTTTCAAGCGCATGTTTTTGCATGCGCATCAAATTACTTTTATGCATCCGGACAGTGGCAAGCCGGTAACCTTGAAAGCTGCTTTGTCGCCGGAATGCCAGCGCTTCCTGAGCAGTCTGGACGTGGCCGGCGCCACTGTTTGAACGCCATCATTGCCAGTCGTGCAGCGGTGGGTGCCGGTATGCCAGTGAGCGAGCCGATTTTGAATCTGTTGAAAAGTGAGACATGGCAAGAAAGCAATTTGATTTAATCGTGTTTGATTGGGACGGCACCTTGATGGACAGCACGTCCACCATCGTTCGTTGCATCCAGGCCGCTGCGCGCGACCTTGGCCTGCCGATTCCCGACAAAAGCGCGGCTTCGTATGTGATCGGCCTCGGCTTGCAAGATGCCATGCAGGCAGCGATTCCCGATGTCGATCCGAAATACTATCCGCGTATTGTCGAGCGTTATCGCCATCATTATCTCGGGCAAGACAAGGATTTGACGCTGTTCGACGGCGTCAGGGAAATGCTGGATGACCTCGGGCAGCAAGGTTATTTTCTTGCAGTCGCCACCGGCAAGAGCCGAGTCGGCCTCAACCGCGCGCTCAATTCGACCAAGTTGTTGTCGCTGTTCGATGCCACACGTTGCGCCGACGAAACGTTTTCCAAGCCGCATCCGGCCATGCTGCAGGAACTGACCCGTGAACTTGGCCAGGAAATGCAACGTACGCTGATGATCGGCGACACCACACATGACTTGCAGATGGCGATCAATGCCGGCGCCGGCGGGGTTGCGGTAGAATTTGGCGCGCATCCGGTGGATCAGTTGCTCGCGCTCAAGCCTTTGTTTTCGGCCAGTTCGATCAAGGTCTTGCATCAGTGGTTGAATGAACACGCCTAGGAGTTGCCGCTATGGACGACGTCGCGATTACGGTATGTGCCTCGGCTGAGATTGCCGAAGGCGGCAAGGGCAAGCGCTTTCCGGTATTGCTGCATGGCGGTGATGCGACCGGTTTCGTGGTGCGTTATGACGGCGTGGTTTATGGCTATTTGAATCGTTGCGCGCATGTACCGATTGAACTCGATTGGGAAGAGGGCAGTTTTTTCGAGTCAAGTGGTTTGTATCTGATGTGCGCCACGCATGGTGCAGTCTATGCCCCGGCGACCGGCAAATGCGAAGGTGGCCCGTGTACTGGCGCACGCTTGCGCAAGATTGCGGTGTTCGAAAAAGACGGTGAAATATTCTGGACACCTGATGATTATGTAAGGCCTGTACTGGCATAAGCCATGCAGGAACCCTGGCAGCGCGGAGGTCGAACTCCGCAGGCTGCGGACTTGAGTGACTCTATGAGCAATAACGAATTCGACAATCCAGAAACTCCAGCAGTGCCGCCGGCGGCACCAGCCAATCCGGTCCCGACCACTGGCACAACAGTCAATAGCAGCACTGCCAGCAGCGACAACAAAGGCGGCTGGGAACGCGATGTGCTGGAAAAGCTGGCGCTGTTTGCGGTCAAGGAACAACGCGCGCGTCGGCGCTGGAGCATCTTTTTCAAGATTGCCGGTCTGGCCGTGTTCGTTTTCGTTATCTGGACGGCTTTCAATTACACCAAGTCCGATGCGGAACCGGTCGGCACTCATACTGCGCTGGTCGAAATCAGCGGCACCATCGAAGCCGAAGGCCGAGGTTCGGCTGCTGCTGTCATCCCAGCGCTGGACAAGGCCTTTGCAGCCGATGATTCGGTTGGCGTGATCCTCAAGATCAACAGTCCTGGCGGCAGCCCGGTGCAGGCAGGCATGATCAATGATGAAATCGTGCGTTTGCGCAAGGAATATCCGAAGAAGCCGCTGTACGTCGTGGTCGAGGAAATGTGCGCTTCAGGCGGTTATTACATTGCCGCTGCAGCTGACAAGATCTACGTCAACAAGGCCAGTATCGTAGGCTCCATCGGTGTCCTGATGGATGGCTTCGGCTTTACCGGGCTGATGGATAAGGTTGGGATTGAGCGCCGTTTGCTGACGGCCGGAGAAAACAAAGGTTTTCTCGATCCGTTCAGTGCGCAGAATCCTAAGCAAAAGGAATATGCCCTGCAAATGTTGGCCGAAATCCATCAACAATTCATCGACACCGTGCGCAAGGGCCGTGGTGCGCGTCTGAAGGAAACGCCGGATACCTTCTCCGGCCTGTTCTGGACTGGCTCAAAGGCAATCGAACTGGGGTTGGCCGACGATTACGGCACAGTCGACAGCGTTGCGCGCGATGTGCTCAAGGCCGAGGACCTGGTTGACTATACCCAGACAGAGGGCTTGCCGGAACGTGTGCTCAAGAAGTTTGGTGTGGCCGTCGGCGGTGGCGTTGCCAAGTCCTTGATGCGTGGCAGCGGCATTCAGTTGCGTTGATAATTGCAGGCAGGGCGGCTACTGGCCGCCCGCGGTCGACTAGCCAATCAACGAGACTTAATTTGCCAGTAGCAGAAATACGGTTGGCTTCTTGTGGAAGTCTGGCACCCGACCGGCGTCCAGTTCGCTCTTCCATGTGCCGGCTGTCAGCGTCTTGATCGATTCATTGGCCAGCGTCAGATCGGTGGCCACACTGATCAAGGTGGCTGCATTGCAAGCCGTGGCCAATGCTTCGAGCATGGCGGCATTGCGGTAGGGCGTTTCAATCAGCAACTGGGTTTGCCGCTCCTGGCGCGAACGGTCTTCCAACTGTTTGATCCGCTTGATACGTTGTGCCGCATCGGTCGGCAGGTAGCCATTGAAAGCAAAGCTCTGGCCATTGAGGCCGCTGCTCATCACCGCTAGCAGCAATGAGGATGGACCGACCAGCGGTCGCACCTGAATTTCATGCTGATGTGCCAGTCGCACCAGATTGGCACCGGGATCGGCCACCGCAGGTACCCCCGCTTCTGAAATCAGACCAGCATCGTGACCGGCCAGCAGTGGCTCCAGCAAAGCGGGCAAGGCGCGCTCTTCGGTATTGACATTCAGTTCGGCAATCTTGATTTCCTGCAAGGGTTTGTTCAGCGGATAAGCGGTATTGATCAGCTTGAGGAACGCCCTTGTGGTTTTTGCGTTCTCAGCGATGAAATAGTCAAGGCGCGCGGTTAACGCCTGCACATCTGCCGGGAGCACCGAAGTCAATGCGTGGCTGTTGGCGCTGTCGGCTGTTCCCAGCAGGTTGGGAACGAGATAAAGAATACCTGGCATGTTGAAATCGTTAAAATGGAAGCTGGCGCTATTAGACCCCATTTTTCGGGCTCGTAGTCAGGTGTCATCAAATTGTCATCCTAAGTCACTATTGTGTCGGTACCGGGCATTTCAAATTGATAAATAATTTCCGCCTATCCCCCGCTCGAAAGGGAATGCATGTTTGCAGCAGTAGATCTTGGATCCAATAGTTTTCGTTTGCATGTCGGTCGGCTCGACGGCGACGTCATTCGTGTGGTCAAAAGTGCGCGCGATCCTATCCGCCTGGCGGCCGGACTGGACAAGAATGGCAATCTGACGCCGCAGGCCATCATCAGTGGTATTGAATCACTGGCACGTTTTCGTACCATCCTGCGCGATTACCAGCTCGACGCGGTGCGCGTTGTTGCAACCAATACCTTGCGCGTGGCCAAGAATGCACATGAGTTTTTACCCGACGCCGAGCGCGCTATCGGTTATCCGGTGGAAATCATTTCAGGTGAAGAAGAAGGTCGTCTGATCTATATGGGCGTCGCTGGCGCCTTGGCCTTGCCTGATGAAGACCGCTTGGTGATCGATATTGGCGGTGGATCGACCGAGGTGATACTTGGTCGTGGCGGCGAAATCAAACGGGTTGAATCGTTCAGTATTGGCACGGTCAACCAAAGTCTGGCATTTTTTGCAGATGGCCAGATCACTGCGGCTGCATTTGAACGCGCGGTGCTGTCGGCACGTTCGCATGTGGAAGATGCGGTGGTGCCGTTCGGCGCCCAGCATCGCAGCAAGGTCTACGGTTCTTCCGGTACTATGCGCGCAATCGCCGACACGATTGCCAAGAATGGCATGGGTGATGGCCGAGTCACACCGGTCAGTGTGGAAGCATTGAAGCAGCGTTTGATCGACTTCGGTCACGTCAGCAAGATCGAACTGGCGGGCATGAAGCCGGATCGCGCCGTCGTCATCATGGGTGGTCTGGCGGTGTTGATAGGCTTGATGCAGGAGCTCAATATTGCCGTGATTACACCGGTGGAAGCCGGCTTGCGCATGGGCGTGATGTGGGATTTGCAATTGCGCGCCACGCAACGCGACCGGCGCGAGCAATCGGTCGACGATTTCAGCCGCCGTTTTCATATCGATGAATTGCGTGCACGTCAGGTGGCGGAAACAGCGTTGGGTTTTTTTCAGATGCTCAAGCCCGGCAATGAAGTCTATGCCAAGTATCTGAACTGGAGCGCCTTGCTGCACGAGACCGGTTTGATTGTGTCGCACAGCAGTTATCACAAGCATTCCTCCTACCTGATTGCCAATGCCGACCTGCCGGGTTTCACCACCCGTGAACAGCGGGTGATGAGTACCTTGATCCTGGGGCAGAAGGGCAATTTGCGCAAGGTTGGCGAAGTGCTGAGCGATATCGATTTTGCCAAGGCATTGTTAGCCTTGCGGCTGGCGGTGATGTTCATGCATTCGCACATCACGCTCGATTTTGATGAAATCCGGCTGAAGATGAAGAATCGCATTGACCTCGAAATCAAGCGCGACTGGGTGCGCGATCATCCTACCGTTTCCTACTGGATGCAGAAAGAGCAAGAGTGGTGGAGCGGGGTTGGCGTGGATTTCTCGATACGCATCAATGCCTGATTGCTCACGCGCCAACAATGTTGTAAAAAAGAAATTTTCTATGTATGGCAAATGCCTCACCCCTCTTGATGGGGGGGGGGCTTGCACGTCCCGAACAAAATAAACTCCACCTTGTATTCAATGATTGTCACTGCAAACAACGCTGAATAAGCTTGCTGTGATATTGCTGGGGCCGGGGATGTCAGTTCATTCGGGATTGAAGCCAAACATGACGGAACAAAGACAAGTGGTGCAAATTGATTTGCGATTTGCGCAGGTGGGGCCGCAGCATCTGTTTGCTAATGATCTACAGCAAATTACCGTACTGGTCGAAGTCGCCATTCACATCATTCGCGACGGCATCTTCTTTATGCGGGCATTGACCGAAGAAGAGCGCCGTAGCGTGCGTCTACGGAGTTGGTCTCCGGAAGTCGAGCTTTTCCTGCCTCTCGGTTGGTCGAGCGATTCATTTCGCAATGATTATATGCAAGGTTCTCCAGACCAGGAAGGGATCGGAGCACCGGAAGTCGCGGTGGCAGATCCGGCCAATTTCGTGGCGATCATCCCATGCAATTTACGTACGTCCCGTAGCGAAAGTCAGCGCTTTATGGCAGTAGTCGATATTGAAGGATCCGGGACAGTAACTACCTATAGCACAGGTCCGGCGCTCACTATTTCTTCGGTGGCACCATTGGTTATTCCGGCACGAGATTTATTGCGTCGGGATCAATTGGTCGTCCATGATGTGCGAGCAGGGAATCATACGCGATTATTTATTGTCAGCTATTTTGATTTTGTCTATTCACGCATTCAGGTCTCGATCATGCGTTTTTATACTGGCATCGTGTCCTACTATGCCCGCCGGCTCACGCCAATTTAACCGCAGAGCCACTCGCTGTATGGGCGGAGTGCTAGCGTCAGTGAGTTATCTGACCCCTGCCCAAATTTTAAACCTAGACATCATCGAAAACTTCCATAATCCACAGCAGCAAATGCCAATGGAAGCGGCGGCGTTTCGCGGCTTCATCTTTGACGATAGTGAGATAGAGATAGGTTATACATGGGAGACTACATCGGTCATCCTTATTACCGATAACTTTGGTAACCCACAGCGTTATATATTCAGCGAACGAAACGGAGAAATTGACCTTCAGGATGATTGAGTCATCGATGAAGGCTCAATGGTCAAAGCCGTTTGGCTGGCAGTGTCGCAGATTCAATCAAGTTTAGCTGCATGTTCGCGCGTGGCGTGGAAGGTGACTTCCGGCCAGCGTTCTTGGGTCAAGCGCAGATTTACACCGGAACTGGCCAGATAAGCCAGATTGCCAGCAGCATCGTATGCCAGGTTGAAGCCGGCGGACGATTTTTCGAAATCTGCCAGCATCTTCTTGTCTTCACACGTGACCCAGCGCGCACTGCTGATACTGGTGCCTTCAAACACGGCGTCAACGCCGTACTCGTTAAGCAAGCGACTGGCCACGACTTCAAATTGCAGCACGCCGACCGCACCCAGCACCAGATCGCTGTTGTTGGTCGGTTTGAAGACTTGCACTGCACCTTCTTCGCCAAGCTGTTGCAAACCCTTGTGCAATTGCTTGATCTTGAGCGGATTGCGGATGCGCGCGACACGGAAAAAGTCTGGCGCAAAATACGGAATGCCAGTGAAACGCAACAGCTCACCTTCCGAGAAGCTGTCGCCGATCTGCATGTTGCCGTGATTGGGCAAGCCGATGATGTCGCCGGCATAGGCTTCTTCGACCTGCTCGCGGCTCGATGCCATGAAGGTCACGACGGACGATACTTTGATTTCGCGGTTCAGGCGCAAATGCTTGAGTTTCATGCCGCGCTCGAACCGTCCCGAGCACACGCGCAAGAACGCAATGCGGTCACGGTGCGCTGGGTCCATGTTGGCTTGGATCTTGAAGACGAAACCTGAAAATGGTGCCTCGTTTGGTTCCACTTTGCGCACGGTCGCATCGCGTGAGCCCGGTGCCGGCGCCCAGTCGAGCAGGGCGTTGAGAATTTCGCGCACGCCGAAGTTGTTGATTGCCGAACCAAAGAAGACGGGTGTTTGTATGCCGGCCAGGAAGTCATCCAGATTGAACGGATGCGACGCGCCATGTACCAGTTCGACTTCCATCTTGAGCTGTTCGATTTCAAGCGGGAACATCTCGACCAGCTTGGGGTTGTCGATGCCCTTGATGATTTCGACGTTGCCGTCGGCGCGCTCTTCACCGGCCTTGAACAACATGATTTCATCGCGCAGCAAGTGATACACGCCGCGGAAATTCTTGCCCATGCCGATCGGCCAGGTCACTGGCGCACATTGAATCTTCAGCACTGACTCAAGTTCATCAAGCAATTCCAGCGGATCGCGGGTTTCGCGGTCCATCTTGTTCATGAACGTAATGATCGGCGTATTGCGCATGCGGCAAACGTTGAGCAGTTTGATGGTCTGTTCTTCCACACCCTTGGCGGCGTCAATCACCATCAGCGCCGAGTCGACCGCCGTCAGCACGCGATAGGTATCTTCCGAGAAGTCCTGGTGGCCAGGGGTGTCGAGCAGGTTGACGACGTGGTCACGGTATTCGAACTGCATCACCGAGCTGGCGACGGAAATGCCGCGCTGCTTTTCGATCTCCATCCAGTCGGAGGTGGCGTGGCGACCACTCTTGCGCGCCTTGACGGTACCGGCCAATTGAATCGCACCCGAGAACAGCAACAGTTTTTCGGTCAGCGTGGTTTTGCCGGCATCGGGGTGAGAAATGATGCCAAAGGTGCGGCGTCGTGCAACTTCGCGCGCGACCAGTTCAAGCGGGATCTTGCCGCGCGTGGCGGAATCTTCGTTGGCGGAATCGGGAGTGGTATCTTGCATGTGAGTCGGTGAGTCGGTGAATCGTATGGCGTTGAAGACGATGAGTGCACTTGGCGTTGCAATGGTCAGTCTGCAGATGTCACGCAGTTTCCCCTGTTCGCCAAGGTGACTGAATTGAAAAAGGGCTGGATGATCCAACCCTTTGTTTCCCGGCATTGTTAGCGCCCGGTCACGTCTCGGAAGCCAGGATTATAGCGTATTCGAGCCTATATTCGACGTTCCTGGGGCGTGCAATCAATGTTTCGGCAGGGCATTACCTATCGTCCTGACGACGAGGCCGTTCATCGTTTTTCGGTTTTGCCTCAGGCCTGGCCTGTTCCTTGTGCTCCTGGTGTGGCGCGGTCTGGGGTGGTTGATGCGCTTGTGGTGCTGCACGTTGCTCATGTTGTTGCGGCCGTTCTTGCCGCTCCTGTCGTTGCGTTGGCGTCGCCGCAGGCTGCGGTCGTGCAACGACCGGTGGCGTTGAGTGGCGTTCGGGTTCCGGCCGTGTTTCTGGGTGGTGTTGTGGCGGCAGGTTCGGTCCCGGCGTCGGACGCGGTGGTGGATTGCTCACTTGCGCGGTAGGAGTGGGGCGGCCGGCATTACCAACATCGGGGCGGCGCTGATTCTGTCCGCTGCGCTGGTTGTGCTGCCAGATCTCTGGTTGCCGGTTGATCGTGACATTGTTCGTTACATGGGTGTTATTGATGCGCACATTGTTGACCAGCACATGATGCTGGCGCCAGTCCGGCCGTGCTTCGTTATAGCCCCAGCGTGCAATGCCAACGCCCGCGCCGAAAGCAATGCCAGCGCTAATGGTGACGTTATAGCTGGGCGGGCGATAGCGCGGTGGTGGTGCCCAATAGACCGGTGGCCGTTGCGGCCACCACCAACTACCGTAGACCACCACCGGGTTGTAATAGGGAACGTAAATGATTTGCGGATTGATCGGCTCGATGACGATTACCTGATCTTGCTGAATGATGCGCTGTTGATTGTTGGTACGCAGATTGCCGGCAATCTCTGCTCTCATGCGCAGGTTTTGCACAGTATCCATGACGTTGGCCTGCTGTGAGAGGAAAGCATCACCGAGGTGCTGGGTCCAGTCCAGCTTATCGTTCATCATGGCTAGCACAGAAGGGAATTGCGCCAGCGATTTCACACTAGGATCCCATGGCATCGGTGCGATCGCATGCGCCAGTGCGTCGCCTTGCAAGCCAGGACGGCTGTCGATGAAGCGCGCCGCCTGTACGACTTCCAGTGGATAGGTGGCCGCCATCAAGACTTGCGCGAGCAAGGAATCCGGATATAGCGCCACCGGCGCCAGCATTTGATCGAGTTCTTCCTGGCTCAAGATGGCGGCCGGACGATTCATGTCTTGCGCCGAGACCTGCGAGATACCGGTTGCCAGCGTAAAAACGGCCGAGGCAATCCAGGCAAGGGCTTTCTTGTTCACGATGATTCTCCTGATAGTGTTCTTGATCGGTAGTGATGCTGGCAGCACATTGGTTTTCATTTGTTCATTGTCTATGAGCGGCTGCCGTTTCTTATCTTCTGTCAGCGGGGCGAAACTAGGTGTAACAAAACTGCAAGCTATGTTTCAGTGCGCGAGGAGCAAAATAGAAGCCATTGGTAACGCCAGCGAAGCGTATCGCAGTAGGGGAAACTCTCGGCAGATTCACGACACTTGATAACGATGAAAACGATTTTTTTGTGAAAAAAACAAAGAAGGTATTGACCGAATTACCCTATGGGGATATTATCTTGCTTCTCGGAGTGTAGCGCAGCCCGGTAGCGCACCTGGTTTGGGACCAGGGGGTCCAAGGTTCGAATCCTTGTACTCCGACCATACATAAACGGGCTGTCAAAAAAGACAGCCCGTTTTCATTTCCGAAGACGATATCAAACAGCGTAATCAACCTCAGGTTTTTGTTTGATTGTCAGATCTGCCCTTAGCTCAACCGGATAGAGCAATGGCCTTCTAAGCCATAGGTTAGGGGTTCGATTCCCTTAGGGCAGGCCATTTAAGTGGCCGCATTTTGGGCGGAAGTAGCGTAGTTTTTGTTGCGGGTTTTGTAGAGTTTTTCGGAGTGTAGCGCAGCCCGGTAGCGCACCTGGTTTGGGACCAGGGGGTCCAAGGTTCGAATCCTTGTACTCCGACCATCATTGAAGCGGGGCCATCTTATGATGGTCCCGTTTTTATTTGTGTGTTTATTTTGTATGCGCTCTCCTCGCATCACCTCAATTTCAGTCAAAGATTGGTCCACCAAAGCAGTCGCGCTAGAATAGGCCTCAGGGTTTCCGATTTCCAAGAAGTCGATATCAAGCCATGGCTGACCAAAATTCAAAAGAAGATGCGCAATTGCTGGCAGCGTTGAAGCTGTCGGCCGAGCAGCAGCTCGGGTTTTATTCCAATGCTGGCAAGGCAGAGCGGGAGCGATGGATCGTCCAAGAATTCCTGCGCCTGCGCTCGATCATTTTCGATCCTGGCGAAATTTTCTCGGAAGAACAGCAAAGCAAGATCGACGTGACTTTTCGGGATCTATGCTTTCAGGTCAAAGAAATTACTGAGCCCAATTCGCGCAGGCATGCCGAGATCAGGGAGTCTTATCGTATTGCGATGGCGGCAAATTCACTGGCCGATCTGGTTGGCTCCGGTTTCGTGTATGACAACCTGGCGCCGGCCAGCGGCTATCAACTGGTCTGTGAGCAGGCGCAGCAACTTGCGCAGGATGAACGCTATGCATTGGTCAAGTCGGAAATCGACTTGCTCATCTACGTGACACGTACCTGCACGTCGCTGGTGAATTTGAGTGAAATCAATCTGGGCGATTTGGAGCAAACCGGTTGGCGTTCCATCTCGGTGCTCATCGGGCAGCAGGCGCTAGTGCTTTACGGTGGTTTGTCGGCGCCGCTCATGCTGCGGCATCTGCCGGAATAAACCGGAGCTCGCACAGTTGCCCGGGAGGTGTCGCGGCGGTTCTGATTTTTTGCTGGCAGGTCATTACGCTTTTGCATGAAATATCTAGCATTGCGTTAGAATCAATCACACAGGTTTTTTGCGACGACCGCCACGCAAGTGCCGGGTGTGAGGGGGATTTAGATGCCGCAGAGCAAACGTCGAATTACTTGGGGACTGGGGCTGGGCCTGTTGGCATGGCAGTGTTTTTTGCCGCTTTCGGCGACAGCAGATGGCAGCCGTACCGCGCTCATCGGTTTTGCCGCGCGCTTATCGGACAGCTTGGCACAAAGCGCCAGGCAAGGTACGGAACTGGCCGTGGAAGAAGCCAATCAACAGCGCTACCCAGAATCGGAACCAATTCAATTCGTGTTGTTGGCACAGGATGATCAAGGTAACCCTCATCTGGCTGTCAATGTTGCCCGCTATTTTGTCAAATCACGTGTCGCCGGCGTCATCGGCCACTGGAGTTCGGAGTCGATTCTGGCTGCCGGGCGGACTTACGAAGAGGCGGGTATTGCGCAGATCAATTTCACCTCATCCAGCAGCCAGGTCACTCGGCAGGGATACCAGACCAGCTTTCGCGTCATCGGCGGTACCGCCGATCTGGCCGTGTCGCTGGCAGATGCTGCCATCGACGTGTTGCAGGGGCAGCGCGTGGCCATCATTGGCAACGATTCAGCCTATAGTGTGGCACTGAGTAATTCCTTGGCCGCCGAGGTTGTTGCTCGTTCAAAGAAGGTCTTGCAGCGCACCACCATCAGTGCCAAGACTTCGGATTTTAATGCTGTGCTCAAGGCTGCGGTAGATGAGCACGCTGACGTGATTGTATTTTCGGCGTATGTAGTGCAGTTGGGGGCTTTTGTGAAAGCCGTCAAACGTCTCGGCATCAAGGCCAAAATCCTCTTGACCAGCGGCGCTAGCAACCAGAATGTGACGGCAGAAGACAATGGCAATTTTTACGTACTTGAGCCGGATATTCAGCAAGAACACTGCCGCAGCTGGAAGACCTTCGAACAGAAATTCCAACGTCGATTCGGGCGGCCATCAACGACTTATGCGCGCTATGCCTACAACGCCACCAACACACTGATACAGGCAGTGCGGCAAGCCGATGTGGTCAATGGTTTGCCGGTCACGCTGGCGTTGCACAAGATTCACTACATGGGATTGAGTGGGGCAATCATGTTTGATCAAGCCGGCAACAGCATCAATCCGGCTTATACGCTTTACCATTTCGAAGCACCGGGCTGGCGTGCTGTACAGTTTTTTTCTCCGGACCAGAGAAAAATTGGACAGTGCATCAAAGGCTGATACCTTGGTATTTTGGGATGGACTTGCCAGGAGGGCGTAATGCGATCAGTCGTCTTCCCAATAATAAGGACTTTCACTGCGGCGGCTCACTTTGCCAGGCAGCGTCAGGTCGGATATTTCTCCGCTGGCTTCGCCGAGCATTTGTTGCATCGCCTGCATTTCGCTTTCGATCATGGTCAATGTGGCCAGCAATTCGGCAAGTTTGGCGTCAGGCGCGCCACTGGTCTGGGCGCTCGTCATCATTGTGCGCGCCACTGTCATCGCAGTTTCCAGTTTTTGCAAAACCAATGTTACAGATGCCGTATCCATGAACCCTCCGTTTATTCGGTCGCCAATTTAGCATATCGCACAGCACAACAGATTACTTTCGGTTAAGTTGTATTATCTGTTTTAGCATTATAAAAAGAACCTACGTAGGAGACTTGCTATGAAGGCGCTTCTTTGCGGTGCATTGGTGCTGTTGTCTGCCTCGGCTGGTGCGTCAGCGCAGCAGCGGGAATGCACGAAAGTGGTCATCTCAGCCGATTCAGATTATGCACCTTTGCAATGGTACGACGGTAAGAATTTACGTGGTGCCAGCATTGACATTGCAGTGGCAGCTTTGCAGGCCATCAACGTGCCATTTGAAGTGCGTTTTGTCGGCCCGTTCTATCGGGTGTTGGAAGAGGCCAAGAGTGGCGAGATCGATATGGTGGCGTCGCTCAAGGAGAACCCTGAGCGACGCGAGTATTTAAGCTTTGTTCCAGTGCCGTTGTTTGCCAATCCGATTGCCGTATTCGTTGCGAAGGACAAACGCTTTGCCTATGCGGGCTGGAATGATCTGATTGGCAAGAAAGGTGGCGTGACGCGTGGCAACCAGTTCGGCGACGGCTTCGATGCATTCCTGGCGAAGAATCTGAAGATAGAGGAAGAGCAAAAGGCCTACATGAACTTCAAGAAGATCGAGCTGGGCCGGCTGGATTATTTGATTACCGGCTACTACAGTGGCTTGATCTATCTGCGTCAAAGTGGTCAGGAGGACCGCTTCATGGCCCTGCGTCCCTATGTCGCACAAAGTGACAACCTGATTGCCATCAGCAAGCGTAGCCCTTGCCTAAAATATTTGCCAGTGCTGGAGCAGCAGCTTAATAATATGCGGCAAAAAGGACAGTTCAAACAGATACTGGACAAGCATCTTGCTAATTTCTAAAGTCCGTGCCAATGGCCTATGCACCCAGAAATAAGCTGAGTGTTACATCACTGAAAATCATCTCTTCTAAATTGACAATCGCCGCGAACAGCAAGCCGGGTTCGCGGCGATTTGACTATTGACTATTGACTACTGCGCAATTAGCCCCGGTTGCTTAGGTGGCCATTGACGACACGGACTTGATCGCCAACGCGCCAGCCTTCGCCGGACTGCGGAAACGAGCGGACTTTGCCATTGTCCATGCGCACATCGACGATATAGGACGTGGTAGTGCGGCTGTGCTTTTCGACTTCGTTACCGGCGTAACCGCCAGCACCGGCACCCGCGACGGTCGCTAGTGTACGGCCATTGCCATTACCGACCTGATTACCTAGGATGCCGCCCAAAACTGCCCCGGCGACAATGCCGACCCCACTGGCCTTGGGTGTGTGCTGGACGGCGCGAATGGCTTGCACTTCGCCGCAGCTATGGCAGATAGCTGCTAGGGCAGGTGTCGGGCTGCTATCGTTGCGCATCGGCGTCTGTGTCTGACTGGTGTTGCCGGCATTGGCTAGTACTGGTGTGCTGTTTTGTGCTGTTGATGTCGATGGTGAGGAGTTGCTGCTGTCGGAGACCAGTTGCTGTGGTGCTGCGGTGCTGTTCGAGCTTGGTAGCAGGCCAGTGATGGCGGCCACGCCGACCAGGCTGACTAAGGTCAGGGCAACTGCAGCAGTGGCAACTAGCGGATGAATGCGCTGTGGTGACTTAGTAACTTCCATGATGGGCCTCTCCGTATTTGTGTAGATGTGAGGCGAATTATGGATGGGAGTCTGTTGCAAAAAAATGCCGATAGTGTGTCAGTTGTAAAAACTTGTAATGTTATTGTCAGAAAAACCGAAAGGGGCGCAATGCTGCGCCCCTTTCGGCTCTTTTTAGTCAAGCGACTGACAGTGGTTGGCAAAAAAGCAATCAATTGTCAGTCAGGTAAATCGACTCAGTCTTCGCGACGCAGATGCGGGAACAGGATCACATCGCGGATGTTCGGTGAGTCGGTGATCAACATCATCAAGCGGTCGATACCGATGCCGCAGCCACCTGCTGGCGGCATGCCGTATTCGAGTGCGCGGATGTAATCGGCATCGTAGTACATGGCTTCTTCATCGCCAGCATCCTTGGCCGCGACCTGGGCCTGGAAGCGTGCAGCTTGATCTTCTGCATCGTTCAACTCGGAGAAACCGTTGGCAATTTCACGACCGGTGATGAACAGCTCGAAACGCTCGGTAATACCGGCCACGGTGTCGGAGGCGCGCGCCAGCGGCGAGACTTCAATCGGATAATCGATGATGTAGGTGGGCTCCCACAATTGTGACTCGGCGGTTTCTTCAAACAATGCCAGTTGCAAGGCACCAATGCCGGCATTGGCTAACGGTGCCTGATCGGTCTTGACGCCGAATTTCTTGAGCACAGTGCGCAGAAAATCGATGTCGGCCAATTGCGCATCGGTATATTCTGGCGCGTACTTCTTGATGGCACCGGTAATGGTCAAGCGCTGGAATGGTTTGGCCAGATCCAGTTCTCGGCCCTGATAGGTGAGCGTCGCGGTGCCATGGGCATCGATGGCAGCCTGGCGGATCACTTGCTCGGTAAAGCTCATCAGCCATTGATAGTCAACATAGGCCGCATAGAATTCCATCATCGTGAATTCTGGATTGTGGCGCGGCGAAACACCTTCATTGCGGAAGTTGCGGTTGACTTCAAACACGCGTTCAAAGCCACCAACCACCAGACGCTTCAGATACAGTTCCGGCGCAATGCGCATGAACATCTGCATATCCAGTGCATTGTGATGGGTGATGAAGGGCTTGGCTGCGGCGCCGCCTGGAATGGTGTGCAGCATCGGCGTTTCGACTTCCATGAAGTCGTTCTTTTCCATGAAGCGGCGGATCGACGACATCGCTGCGGTACGTGCCTTGAAGGTGCGGCGCGTTTCTTCGTTCATGATCAAGTCGACGTAGCGCTGACGGTATTTGGTTTCCTGGTCCGACAGGCCATGGAACTTGTCCGGCAGCGGACGCAACGATTTGGTGATCAAGCGCAAGCCTTCGACTTTGACCGACAGTTCGCCGGTCTTGGTCTTGAACAATTGACCTTCAGCGCCGATGATGTCGCCCAGATCGTAATGCTTGAAGGCCGCATGCGCAGCTTCGCCAGTGACATCGTTGGTGATGTAAAGCTGGATACGGCCATCGGCACGTACACCTGAGGCGTCTTGCAGGGTGGCAAAGGATGCCTTGCCCATGACGCGCTTCAACATCATGCGGCCAGCCACCGCGACCTTGATCGGATTGGCTTCGAGCGCTTCATTGTCGAGCGCATTGAATTGCGCCTGCAGGTCGGCCGCCTTGTGGGTCGGACGAAAATCGTTGGGGAAGGCCACGCCTTGTGCGCGGATGGCACCCAGTTTGGCGCGACGCTCGGCAATGATGGCGTTTTCATCTACAACGGGTGTTGCGGCAGCGTTATCGTTTGGCGTGGTCATGGTGTCGGAATTCTTAGTGATAAGGTTTGCCGGCCGGTCGGGAAACGACCAGGCCGGCGCAAACAGGGCAGCGCGGCTGACTTAGACGCCTTGTTTCAGCGAGGCGGCGATGAAGTCATCCAGGTCGCCATCGAGCACGGCCTTGGTGTTGCCCATTTCAAAGTTGGTGCGCAAGTCTTTGATGCGGGATTGGTCCAGTACGTAGGAGCGGATTTGGTGGCCCCAGCCAACATCGGTCTTGGAGTCTTCCAGTTTTTGTTGTTCGCTCATGCGTTTGCGCAGTTCCAGTTCGAACAGCTTGGCCTTGAGCATTTCCCACGCTTCGGCGCGGTTGCGATGTTGGCTGCGGTCATTCTGACATTGCACCACGATACCGGTCGGCGCATGCGTCAGACGCACCGCTGAGTCGGTTTTATTGATGTGCTGGCCACCGGCGCCGGACGCGCGATAGGTGTCCACGCGCACATCGGCCGGGTTGACATCAATATCGATCGAATCATCCACTTCCGGATACACGAACAAGCTCGAAAACGAAGTATGGCGACCATTGGCTGAATCGAACGGCGATTTGCGCACCAGCCGATGCACGCCGGTTTCGGTGCGCAGGAAACCATAGGCGTATTCACCCTCGACCTTGATGGTGGCCGTCTTGATGCCGGCAACTTCACCGTCGGACTGTTCGAGGATCTCGGCCTTGAAACCCTTGCGCTCGCAATAGCGTAGATACTGACGTAGCAACATCGAGGCCCAGTCTTGCGCTTCGGTACCGCCGGCACCGGCCTGGATATCGATGAAGCAGTTGTTCGGATCCATCGGATTGTTGAACATACGGCGAAATTCCATGCCTTCAACCAATCCCTTGAGGGAATCGGCATCGACCACGATGGCTTCCAGCGTATCTTCGTCCTTCTCTTCGCGCGCCATGGCGAACAGGTCGCGCGTATCGTTGAGGTCGCCGTCGATCTTGATCAGCGTGTTGACGATGTTTTCCAGCGATTTTTTTTCTTTGCCGAGATCCTGGGCGCGCTTGGGATCGTTCCAGACATCTGGATCTTCCAATTCACCGTTGACCTGGTCGAGTTTCTCTGACTTCACATCGAAGTCAAAGATACCTCCGTAGTTCTGTTGCACGCACCGCGAGGTCGTCCAACAGCGATTGGAGGGAATTGAGGCGTTCTGCTTCCATGATTATTTCTTTTGCAATCAAACTCTGCATTATACAAGACTGGAGCGGGGATTTTTCGTGCTGGTGTACGCTCATTTTTGTTGTGTTAACAATAATATTGTCAATTTGAAAAAATTGGCAGTGCCGGTGCTAGCGGTGTGCTGCGCGACGGAGCGGCTCAAAATAGGTCGCCTGCATCTTACCGTTGTAATATGCTGGCCGACGTTGTTGTGCGGCAAATGCCGGCAAGCGGGCTCGTTCTAGTGGGAAACGGTCGCTTTACGTGTTGCTGCTTCATCTGTCATACCGGGTAGACGAACTCATTGCGATGTCTGATAGTCATAGCGGGATGCAAAATATGCGAATCACCGTAGTGTGCTCGACACTGTTCCTGTGTTCCCTGCTGGCCGCCTGCATCTCGGCACCGACCCCGCATGGAGAGGTCAAGAGCGGTTCGGTCAGTGGCGGTGAAGTGGCGCAGTCCGACACCAATCGTGTCGCCACGCTGACCATGCGCGCCAATCTCGACAGTCTTTATCTGCTGATGGACAAGCTGTATCGGCGCAACCCGGCCGAGTGGAAGAAAACCGGCGTCAGCCGCGATGAAGTGGTCAAGCGCGTGCGCGATGCGGTCGAGCAGCGCCAGGTTTGGGCCGATCTGCAGGGCAAGCACGACATCGCCGCCATGGCGCTGGCCTTGTCGCCCGATTTCAAGGCCGATCGCGTGGCCGCTTTCATCTATGCCAGCGCCGACATGATCATCACTGCCCATGGCGACAAAATTAGGTTTTATCTGGTCGATTCACTCGACGCCCAGTTTCTTTACAACGCCGCGCGCAATATGGAAATTGCCGACTGGATGCTGAGCACGCGCCGTAACGTCAGCGGCCAGCCTTTGCTATTGTCTGACGAAATCAATCCCGGTGAGCGTAATTTGAGCTTTGAGCGCGAGTTTGGCAAGATCATCGGGCGGCTCGATGTGCTGTCGGAATTCTTGACCGAGAAATACCGACGCGCTGGCATCAACTATGTGCAAAACCTGTTGGGTGCACCGTTGCTGCAATTTTTGCCAGTGCGCTGAACTCACGCCGGCGCGGCCTCTAGCGCTGGCGCAATCACATAGCGTCCACGACCCAGGCGTTTGGCTTCGTACATGGCTTTGTCAGCGGCTTGTAACAGTTGCTCGGCATCGCAACCCGCTTCGCAGACTGCGATGCCGATGGATACACCCAGTTGCCAGTCGGTTTGTTGCAGGCTGAGCGGTTCGGCGATCACCGTCAGACATTTCTCCGCCAGCGCGCGTGCTCCGAATTCGAGCGGTGTGCCCAGATCATGTGCCAGGAGAACGAACTCATCGCCGCCGACGCGCGCCACTGTGTCGCTATGACGTGCCACCCGCAACAGGCGCTGAGCGATCTCCTGCAAGACTTGATCGCCGCATTTATGGCCGAGCGTGTCATTGATCGGCTTGAATCCATCCAGATCCAGAAATAGCAAGGCCACACCGGTGTTGTCGCGGTGCGCGAGGGCAATCGCCTCCAGCATGCGGTCGGCCAGCATCATGCGGTTGGGCAGGCCAGTCAGAATGTCGTGATGAGCCTGGTGCTGCAATTCGGCCTGATGCTGTTTGAGGCGTGCCAGCAGACGGTTGAAGGCCAGCGTAAGATGGCCGACTTCATCGTTGTGCGCCACCGGCAGCGGGGTCAGCGGTAGTTCGCCGCGTGTCATCTTGTCGGCCAGCGCAGCCGCGCGTTGCAGGGGGCGGAAGAACCACAGCACTGCCATGAAAATGACGAAGAAGATGACAATAGTCTGTACCAGTGTGCCACGCATGATCACAGCCAGAAAGCGTGCCTCAGCAGGCAAGGCCGCCGCCACCGGCAGGCGTGCGACGACGAACCAGCCAGTGTTGCCGATGGCAGACATGGCCTTGATTTCTTCGATGCCGTCGGCATTGCGTCCCAT